>OLIX01002009.1_pt1 | contig 16086 bp, 14 predicted proteins | sample 1601331 | NCBI WGS metagenome assembly OLIX01 (sample SAMEA2452120, study PRJEB22498) | human gut metagenome | biome: human feces; feature: human gut; material: feces | place: Australia | collected 2012 | reverse complement strand
GTCGACAAAGGCGGCGATGCCTCGAGCCGGAAGATTCTTTTTGTCTCGGATCGTCCGCCTCGAATTCCGCAAGCGGGAAGACTCTTGACCAAATCGATTCCCGATGGGCTTCTCGAGCACGACCTTTATGCTTTTGAAACCGTCGTCAATCCTACGAAGCGATCCATGTCAAAAAAGCTGCTCGCCGTTCCAGATGACGAAGTTCCGGCATGGTTTTCTTCAAAGGCCGCCACAAACTGGGGTTTTGAAGTCGTTTCCTGCGAAGTGCTGCGCAGCCAGTGGCTGAGCTTTCGCAAGACAGACCACGCCATCAGTCTGAAACAGTCCTGCCTCAAGGGAGTACTTCGCGTAACCGACAGCCAAAAGTTCAAGGACAGCTTTCGGCGCGGCATCGGCCGCGGAAGAGCCTTTGGCTGCGGCCTGCTTCAAATCGTCCCCATCAACCTTTCAAATATCAAGTCCTCTCAGGAGTAAAAAGATGTCCAATCCTTTCCGCGGCGTACGCATCGAATTTCACATTCTTCAGTCCTTCCCCGTCACCTGCCTCAATCGGGATGACGTCGGGAGCCCGAAGTCCTGCATCGTCGGAGGCGTGATGCGCGCGCGAGTGAGCTCTCAATGCTGGAAGCGTCAAGTACGTCTGACAATGCATGACTTCGGCGTCAAGCTCGCCCATAGATCAAAACTCGTCGTTGCTCAGATGGCCGCTGCCTGTCAAAAGCTCGGCGCTGCCGAAGAGGCCGCTCAGGCCTGCGGTGAAGCCATGGCTGCACCATTATCCAAAGACACCCTGTTCTTTTTCACTGACACTGAAGTTCAAGCCTGCGCAACATATGCCCAAAGCCTCAACTTCAATGCCAAGGCCATCAAAGGCACGGAAATTACGAAGATTCTCAAAAAATCGCTCAAACTCGCAACCGACGGACTCGATATTGCACTTTTCGGCCGTATGGTTGCCCAGGCCCCTGAGCTCAACATCAAGGCAGCCGCGAGCTTCTCCCACGCAATTTCAACGCACGCGGTCGTTACGGATCTCGACTTTTTCACGGCCTTGGATGATCTGAACAGTGAAAAGCCTACCGCACACTTGGACAACCTTGAATTCAACTCTGCAACATACTACCGATACGTCTCCCTCGATCTCGGCCAGCTTTATGATTCGCTCGGCGGTGAAAACCTTGGGCAAAGCGTCGACGCATTCACCAAGGCGCTCTTCATCGCAATTCCTGCTGCACGCCAAAATACGCTCTCCGGCGCATGTCCCTGGGATTATGCGAAGGTTTTGATTCGTCGAGGACAACGCGTTCAACTTTCTTTTGACCGTCCCGTCAAATCGAGGGACGGCTTCCTTGAACCGAGCATCAATGCCCTTAAGTCGGAGTTGGCAGCCAAGGAAAAGGTTTTCGGCTCGCTTTTTGGAAAAATCGCCGAGTTCACCATCGACACTCACAACGTAGATTCACCAAGCATTGACGACCTGATCGAATCGCTCAACCAACAGATCGAGGCTATCAATGGCTGATTTCCACCTGCTTTTGTGGCTGGAGGCGCCGCTGCTGCCCTGTATATTTACCAGATCAGTAAAATCTACCACGCCGGTATTCAGGGCTGCCGCCTTATTGATATTCTTATTGCCATCAATGCCTACCAGGATATTCGCCGCCCGCAGGTCGATCTTATTCGTAGCATTGATCTTACCCAAAACAGTTATCGTGCCGCTGGGGTTCAGCGGTATCTGTGCCGGCGAATTGCGCAGCAGCTCCAGCTGCGCTTTCTGCGCATCGTTGGTGCCTGCCGACAACACGTTCTGCATAGCCGTCATCTGCGCCGCCGTCGGCGTCATCACATGCAGTGCGCCAGTATTGATAACGCCGCTGCTGCCTACAGCCATGCCGTCCTTACTCAAAAAGTACAAATTGCCGCCGATCTTATTGTTTTTGACAGCGTTCACCGTACCGTTGATGTCGATGTGGCTGTTAACAAAATTGACCAGATTATCGGCCTGGTTATTGCTGTCTTTACTACCAAAATACATGTTGGCGATCTGATTGGCATTCAAGCCAAATTGCTGAAAAACATTGACGCCGGTTCTGTCGATGATTTTTTTTGTCTCTATGTCGATAACACTGCCATTAGTCGTAACATTTGTAAACTCAGCACCGGAAATTATCTGTGCCGATGCCACAAGAGGATTAGCAAAAATACCCATGGCAGTAACGGCAGAAATGATCCGCTGCGCCAGCTTAGGGCGCTTTTCAACTGCGGTCTCTACCTGTTTTGTTTTCAATTTCTCATTGCTGCGCCTGATCCTTCTTTGTGTGCTCATGGTCTTGCCCCCTTCTAAAACTGCCCGTTAAACATAAAATGCAGACGTGTTTTACCAGCCTCGCTGCCGTTCAGCTCCCGGCGTAATGGTACGCCCAACGTCAAACTGCTGTAAAAATTCTGTGCCAGCGTCGCCTTAACGCCAATACCCGTACTCATCAGTATATGATCTTCAAAAGCACTGTCACCATAAACGCTGCCGTAATCAATAAAGGTAAAGGCCGATACCGCTTTAGCTATCGGCACCGAATATTCCAGGCTCACCGCCACACCGTGGTCACCGCCCAACAAACTTTCCTTATAGCCGCGTACACTGTAGGCTCCTCCGATATAAAACTGCTCGGCAGACGGCAGATAACTGGTACTGCTCCACTGTCCGTCCAGCCGTCCCGTCAGCATCTGCCCACCGCTGTAAACCTTTTGGTACAGTCCATTGAACTGGTATTTGCCAAAATCCTTGTTCTGCCCGTCGATGTTTTCCCAATCACCTATCCTATAACCATGTTTTTGAAAAATCACCGAGCTTTTACCGTAATTCATCATACTAAACGATGCGGTATAGCCGCTTATGGTATCATCAACCCAATGGATACCTAAAAAATCCGTTTTCGAGCTTTGACGACTGTATTCCAGTGCCACATCGCTTTTTAAATGCTCTGTTACTATCAGTGGCTGCGTCAGCGACACGCCGTACGAATTAGAATTGCCGCGTACGTTCATCGGCTCCAGGTCACCGTCGATAATATGCACACTGTTGGCACTGTACTGTACCCCTAATTTGGTCCCGCTGCGCCCTACCGGAGTATTATAGGCAAAGCTGCCCGATTTTGTGCCCTCCGAAAAGATCCCGCTCACCATCAGCGTATCCCTGTTACCTGTCAGGCTTTTATTAGTATAAAACATCCCTGCACGCCACAAACCGCTGCTGTCACTGCCGGCATTATCTGTATAAACTGTAAAATTGTGTTGCCTGGGCTCATAGGCAGTTATAACATAATCAGTAGTACCAGCTTCCTCGCCTGCCTGCATAAAAATGCGCAGCTGCACATCGTTGGTGCTGTTAAAGCGCAGCAGGTCTTTGTTAAGCTCGTGTACATTGTCTATCCTGTCTTTGTGCAAATGCAGCCGGTTTTGAATATACCTGCTGTTAGTAGATTTATTGCCATCCATGATCAGCTGGCCGGTACGCCCCTCTACCAGATTGATGTGGACGATCCCTTCTTTGATCGTCTGCGGCGGTAAAACTGCTCTGCATGTCAGGTAGCCCTTATCCTCGTATAACTTGTTTAATTCACTAACCAGCGTATTCAGCTTTTGCAGTGAAACCTCGTGTCCCACATATTTGTCTGTCACTGACGCTATTTCAGCCTGACTCAGCACCTGTGAATCGTCAATAACTACCTTTTGCAGAAGGAACAGCACGCTTCCGCTTGCTTCACCCTGCTCACTGCCTTTTTCTGCCTCAACCTCGCTCTGCTGTTTGTTGCGTTCTTCCTGTATTCTTCTGGCGATCTGTTCTCTTTCAATATACTCTCTGGTGCGGTTCAGCTGCACGCCAGCATCATTATAGCCGCTGGGCGGTCTGCTGGGCGGATTTGCTTCCGCAGTAACCGACACGCCTGCCAAACTTACTAAAACCAGTATTTTTACTGCCTGCGATAAATATTTCCCGTTCATGATCACCGCTCCCCATTTAATTTTACTAAGTTTATAACCCCACCAAACAGTTTATTTCTTGCTTATCATTATAATAAAAATATTTTTCTTTTTTGTAAATATTTTGTTTACATATGGATTTGCAAATTAGCACTTGTGTTCTGCATATTGTAAATGATATTATTTCTATATGAAGTTTAGTGTTTTATTTATCTGTTATAATATAACCTTCAGTAGAAAGGATATGTTGCCATCATGCTCAAAACTCTTGTTTTTTGCAATCAAAAAAATAAAGCATTATTTCATGGTTTATTGGCTTACAGCAGACTTTTTGACATCGAATCTGTTTTTATCGAAAGCTGCAATGAAGCCCGGCAACAGCTTCAGCTTCTCCAGCCTGCAGCGCTGATAGTAGAAGTAACCACTTCTGACGCAGCAGAAATAAGGCAATTTGAGCCTTTAAGCAAAGCCGTGCCGCTTTTTGCCGTCTCGGCCATGACTTGCGAAACTGTTGCCGTTGCTGCCTATCAAAATGGTGCCGTCACCTTTATCAGACTGCCCTGTGGCAGTAAAGAATTTTATTACAGACTTCTTTCTGTGCTCAAAAACTGCTACCGTCCGCCTTTAAACGAGCTGCACAACACCATCGACGTAGGCAACATCAAAATCTACACTAAAAGTAACCGTGTCATGCTCAATAACGAGATCGTACACCTTACTCCCAGCGAATATAACCTCCTCCTGCTGCTGGCCCAAAACGTCAACCAAACAGTCAGCACTGAAGAAATGTACAACAAGCTATGGAGCACCAGTGAACTGCGTCACACCAGCCGCGGCCTGCAAATGCATCTAAGCAAGCTGCGTCGTAAGCTGAACCTTAAACAGGACCAGCAGGTGCGCATCATCACCATCCACGGCAAAGGCTATTGCCTGCAAGCAGATAACTACAACTCTTAACAATTTTTCTATCCTTCTACTTTTAATTTATTCTTTTTACCATCATAGCACATGTCCCCCCCTAATCAAGTTTTGTGTTTTCAGATCGTACAAAGCTCTTTATGCAAAAAAAAGCTGAACCGTTTTTCAACGAGTTCAGCTTTAAACCAATGCTGCCTTGATCAACGCCAAGTTGATTTACTGCAAGACAGCCAAACCAAAATTTTTATTTACAGGAGGATTTGTAGGTTTACTCAAATTTATCAGCCTTCCGGAACGGTAACTGCCTCTTCCGGAGGCTTTTTTTGTTTTGCCAGTGACAGTGTAACTACGCCCGTCATAATCAGGGCACAGGCAACGATCTTGATCGTAGTCACTGTTTCTCCCAAAAGCAGTACGCCGCAGATAATGCTGGTAATAGGCTCGAAGGTAGTCAAAATAGCGGCAGTAGAAGCACCGACATGCTTGATGCCTATCTGCAGCAGCGAGAGAGCTACCACCGTACACAGCAATGCAAACACAGTGGAAATAAACCAGGCCTGCGGCGTCAGAGTCGTCAAAGTCAATTCACCTGTTCCTATGCCAAAGATCCCCATAGCGATCGAAGACATCAATGCTACATAAAAAGAAATTTTAAAAACAGGCTGATTTTTCAAACCGCTTTTATCCATATAAATGATATAAAAAGCATACGTAACGCCGGAAGCGACCGCTAAAAACAGCCCCAGAAAAGTCCCGCCGCTGAAACCAGCGCTCATATCCACACCCAGAAAAAAGCAGGCAATCCCGGCAGTAGCGATCAGCAGAGCAATAAATTTCTGCAGTCCCAGCCGTTCTTTATAAAAAAGTACGCAGCCGATAGTCACAAAAACAGGATAAATAAAGTGGATCGTTGTTGCTACGCCTACGTCGATCAATGAAAAGGCAATAAACAACATCAGCGTAGTCACAGCATTACCGATACCGCCTAAAATAGTCAGGCTCCACAATTCTTTGGCGCTGACCTGTAAAGATATGCCCTGATACCAAAGAATCGCCAAAAGCACCGGTAAGCTCAAAAAATTACGCAAAAAGGTCAGGGTCACCGGATTGCTGCCAGCCTCGCCATAGGTCATCGGCCCTAGAGTAAAGGCAAACCCGAAGGTAACAGCCGACAGCATCGTCAGTAAAATACCCCTGGTACTTGTATTAGCCATGATAATTCTCCTTTATGGAAGACAAAGCGGCAGATCCGCCGCTTTGTCTAAACCGGAATTAAAATTCTTTATCGCAGATTTTTACCAATTCATCTAAAACACTGTCAATGATCAGCTGTCCGCGGGCAGCTGAAGAAGAACGCGCCGGAGCAAGTACACCGGTAGGCGGAACCGCATCTTTAGGCACAGGATAGATATGATACGGACAGGGAGTCGCTCCCTGGGTATCTACCATTCTTTCTTCATGCACCAATTCAGGGGCGAAAGCCATCATCAGAGAGGTTTCCGTAACAGCTGCGTGCTCAAAAGCCCAGCCAGGGAACGGTACTTCGTCAAACACTTTATCGATGATCTCTGCCGGCATCGGGTCCCACCAGTTAGCAATCAAAATCTTGGCCTGTTCGCCATATTTTTGAGCTATCAGGTCGACTGCTTCGCAGACAAAAGCTTCATTTTCAAAGTGACAGCTAAGCACCATGATTTTTTTCACGCCGTCTTTAATAAGCTCTTCCAGAACATCATAGGTCAAACGGACAAGAGTATCACCGTTCAAATCAACAGTTCCCGGGAACAGGGGGCCGCCGCCGGAAAGAGGTTTAGATTTATAACCATAGTTGATTGCCGGCGCTACCATACCGCCAACACGCTGCGCCAGTCTTTCGGCAAAGCCGTTAGCCAGAACCGTATCTACACACAGCGGCAGATGGGGGCCATGCTGTTCGCAGGCGCCGATAGGCAGAATAGTGATCGCTCCTTCATCGATTTTCGCTTTAAATTCCATCCAGGTCATTTCGTTCATTCTGATCATGATTCATCGCTCCTTTAATATCCATATTTTAATGTTCCATATTTTAATGTCGTTTACCTGCATTTTTCCTTGTTGCTTTGTTCTTTTAAGAAAGAAAGTTGTGAGGACCTGCGGCAGTGCCGCATTTAATTAGGAACTTACTTGACTAAGAGTTTTCGTCCTGTCCCCGGGCCGTTTATTTTTGTGCAGCAGCTAGCTTTACTGTGCTTTCAGTATACCCTCGCTTCAGCCTTGTACACAACGTACAAAAAGGCCAAAAACATTCCAGCCTGCAAGTGCATTTTTTGCACAAGTCAGTACTGCTCTTTTTGTATCATTCATACAGTGCTTTTTATATTTTGACTTGCTATACTGATTGCGACAAGAGTTTTCGTTACGAAGCTCCTCCGCCACAACATTAAGTTTGTAAAGGAGACTTTATAATGAAAAGCATATTATTCACCAACGCCAAATTAAAAGGCCAGAACGGCCTGCAGGACATTTATATAACTGATGGTAAATTTAAAGAGATAGGCCCCGGTCTTGCCGCAAAAGTAACATCTGAGAAGGTCGTAGATCTTGAAGGCAAACTCGCCGTACCGCCTTATGTCGATCCCCACATTCATCTTGATTACGTTTTCACTGCACTTAATCCGGCGGCAGCCAACAAAACCGGTTCTTTATTTGAAGGCATCCAGCGCTGGTCTGAAACTAAAGGCAGGCTGACCAAAGAAGAAATCAAAGAACGCGCCCGTCAGGCCATGAAACAGGAGATCCTTACCGGCGTGCAATATATCCGCACCCATGTCGACGTGACTGATCCCAAGCTTACAGCCCTGCAGGCCATGCTGGAGCTGCGCGAAGAAGTCAAAGATACCTGCACCCTGCAGATCATCGCCTTCCCGCAGGAAGGGATGTATGCTTATCAGGGCGGTGATAAATTAGTTGAAGAAGCTCTCACTATGGGCGCTGACCTGGTCGGGGCCATCCCCCATTTTGAATATACACGTGAAGACGGCGTTAAAAGCGTCCAGAAAGCTTTCGAACTGGCAGTAAAATACGACAAAATGGTCGATATCCACTGCGATGAAACTGACGACGACCAGTCCCGCTTTATCGAAGTCCTGGCCGCCGAAGCACTGCGCAGCGGCATCGCCGAAAAAGCCACTGCCAGCCATACCTGTGCCATGCATTCTTACAACAATGCCTATACTTATAAGCTGTTCAAATTACTGGGGCTTTCCAAAGTCAATTTTATTTCCTGCCCTACCGAAAACATCCATCTGCAGGTACGTTTTGACAACTACCCCAAACGCCGCGGCCTGACGCGTGTCAAGGAATTGAACGAAGCCGGCATCAACGTCTGCTTTGCCCAGGATTCCATGAGCGATCCCTGGTATCCTGTCGGCAACGGTAATCTGATGAATATTCTTGACGCCGGTATACACATCGCGCAAATGATGAGTATCGAAGAAATCAGCAACTCCCTCGACCTGATTACAGTCAACGGCGCCCGCACCCTGAATATTCTCGATCAATACGGTATCGAAGCCGGCAAACCGGCCAACTTTATCGTTCTCAATGCCAAAGGCGAATTTGAAGCAGTCTGCAATCGCGTTTCCGTTGCCTGTTCCGTCCGCGACGGCGAATTTCTTTTTGAACGTGCCCCCGAAGTTATTACTACAACCAACGGGCTCTTAAAATAATATTCCCGGCCCCTTAACAAATAACAAAAAGCACTGCCGTTATTAAATACGTCAGTGCTTTTTTATCTGCAGAAAGAAACCTGAAAACCAGCATTTTCTGTAATATTTTTCGCAAAAATTTTACTGGTTTCAACAGCTCACGCAGCAGGATTTTTGATCCGTTTGTAGAAGTAAGTATATACAAAAAGAAAACAAGATATCATCTGAAAATCATCTAAATTTTAACCTGACTTTTGCGGAGTGTTACCACTACCGCCTGTAACATTTCCGATCTGATCTATAGGCGCGGATGTTTTAAGGAGGGATTTACCATGATGAAAAAGATTCTTGTACCGTTCGATGGTTCCGAAACTGCGCTGCGTGCACTGGAGTTTGCAGCCGGCATCGGCAAACCGTTTGGCAGCGAAATTATGGTAGTCAATGTTATTGTACCTTACGACTACACTAAAGTTCCGCCAAGAAAACCTAAAAATGCTATTGAAGAAGCTGAAATGGCAGCCAAAGAACCGGATCCGACTCCGCTTGATATCGCTAAAGGTATTTTGGATAAGCTGGGCTGCACTACCGCATCCTATCGTCTGATCGTTGATATCGACCCGGCTGAGAGGATTTTGGAATATGCCAAAACTGCCGAAGCTGATATGATCGTGCTCGGCAACAGAGGTATGGGCATGCTGGCCGAACTGCTGATGGGCAGCGTGAGCATGAAGATTTCGCAATATGCAGAATGCCCCGTAGTGATCGTAAAATGATCAGTTAATATACATATTCCCGTCTTGTGAAGGCGGTAATCCCTTGGAAACGGCCCCTTACCCGCTGGAGGTAAGGGGCCGAAGTGTTTTTCAGAATCACTTATCTGTCAATGTATCATTCATACTGCCGCTGCGAAACCCTTCCAGATCTAAACTTACATACAGGAACCCCGCCTTCCTGAAAGCTTCCACGATCTTCCGGCGCAGCTGCGGCTGCGCAATTTTTTCAATAACGGACTCAGCAACTTCAATGCGCGCCAATTTGCCGTGACAGCGTACACGCATTTCGGCAAAACCAAGATCCAGCAAAATCTGCTCTGCTGCTTCTATCATCTGCAGTTTTTCTGCAGTAATAACTTCACCATAAGGTATACGTGAGGCCAGGCAGGCATAGGAAGGCTTATTCCAGGTAAAAAGCTCAAACTCTCTTGACAGCAGCCGTACTTCTTCTTTAGTAAGTCCCACTTCCCGAAAAGGACTTTTGATCCCCAGCTCTGCTATCGCTTTCATCCCGGGGCGGTAATCACCTTCGTCATCTATATTGGAACCATCTGCGACGCAGCTGCAATGATACATCCCAGCCATCTCCACAACGGTTTCAAATAAGGCACGTTTACAATAATAACAACGTTCCGGACCATTCTCTGCAAATCCCGGAACAGCAAGCTGATCGACACCGATTTCAAAATGCGGTATTTTCAGTTCGCGCAGCAGCTGTGCCGCGTCCCTCGCTTCGTGTCCCGGATAACTTGGCGTCCTTACCGTCACCGCCAGTACGTTATCACCCAAAGCCTCGCGTGCGGCATACAATAACAGCGAAGAGTCGACGCCTCCTGAAAAAGCCACGGCAACGCTGCCGTAACTGCGCAGCGTATCCAGTAAATCTAAATATTTCTTTCGCAATTCTACTTGCATTTTACACCGCCTGTCTTAATTCTGACGATTAACTAAATCTTCAATAGCATTTTCACGCAAAGCTGTCTTCATAACCTTACCTGTACCATTTTTAGGCAGCTGCTCGCAGAAGAAAAAATATTTTGGTACCTTGTAACTGGCAAGACGCTCCATTAAAAAGCGCCGCAGCTGCGGTTTTGTCGCCGCCGCGCCCTCCTTCAACACCAGATAAGCACAGACCGCCTGACCGCGCAGCTTATCCGGCACACCTACTACAGCGTTTTCCTGCACTGCCGGATGATGATACAACGCTTCCTCGACCTCACGCGGATAAACATTTTCCCCGCCTGTAATAATCATATCCTTGAGCCTGTCAACGATAAAAATATAACCTTCTTCATCCTGATATGCCAAATCACCTGTATGCAGCCAGCCATCCTTCAGCGTTTCTGCTGTTTCTTCCGGCATCTGATAGTACCCTTTCATAACACTTGTACCCTTTACCAGAATCTCCCCGTTTTCAAACTTTATCTCCACATTCTCAAGTGGTCTTCCAATAGAACCCGGCTTATGATTTTCCGGTGTATTATTACTGATAACAGGAGAACATTCCGACATGCCATATCCTTCCAGAATCTGAACACCATACTCTGCAAAACGGTCAATATAGTATGGATCCAGATGTGCGCCACCGGTAAAAATCGTCTGCAGTTTTCCACCGAAAACTTTTTCTGCAAGAACTGCCTTCGGGATTTGTGGATCAGCTGCTGACAGTCTCTTATAAATTGTTTCAATCATCATCGGAACCATGAGCATGATATCTGGTTTAAAAATGCTCATATTTCTGACCATATGAAGCAGTGAGTCATTGATACAGATAGTTGCCCCCTGAGAAAATCCCTTCAGCCAGTCCATGATAAGGCAGAATGCATGATGGATTGGAAGTACACTGAGCATGGCAGTTCCAGGTTCTGCTGAAATCTTAACTGCCTCAACGTTGGATGCCAGATTATTCTGTGTCAGCATAACCCCTTTGCTCTTTCCTGTCGTTCCGGAAGTAAAGATAATCGTCGCAATATCTTCTGCTGCCGGACAGGAAGCATCTGCCGATGCACTAATTCCCGTGTTTCTCAGCTCATTGATACTGTATACACCTGAAGGTACATCCTCCACCTCTTCCTGGAGCATCCATACTTTCTGGAGTTTCGGACAGTTTGCAAGGAACGCTTCCAGATATGGTCTGTGTTTCGGACTTAAGAAGAGTGCTTCGGAATCGGAGCGATTTATCAGGTCGATCAGTTCTTCACACGGGAGTGCAGCATCCAGCGGCACCGCTGTCGCGCATCCTGTAATAATCCCCAAATAGCTTTCGATCCATTCTACAGAACTGGTTCCGATTAATGCAATATGTTTTCCCTCAAACCCTTCTGCAAGAAGTCCTTTTCTGGTAGAAATCACGTTTTTCATCATTTCGCTGTAGCTTTTCTCCAGAACTTCTTTTCGGTTAAGCCATTTTACTGCTTTGACTTCGCCAAATTTCTGTACACTTTCTTCTAATATATTCCTGATCAGCATATTTTTCCTCCTTCACTGTTCAGTGAACTGACACTCTGTTAAGTCTTACTGTTCACTCCGGGAACAGTAACGTTAAGTCCTACTGAAGCTCCTCAAGAAGCTTAAGTGCCTCCTCAAGAGTTATAATTTTTGTCACTTCGTTTTCATCCAGTTCAATATCAAAGGTATCCTCAAGCTCACCTAAAAAGGACATAAAATCCAGAGAACTGAAACCCAGATCCTCGCGGAATCTCATTTCATTATTCATTTCTTCCGATGCTACCTTGCTATACTGTGCTACGATATTTTTAAATTCCATTTCCTGACTCATTCCATTTCCTCCTGATTTTTGATTTCTATAAAAACAATGCCGACAAGTTCTCGTTAACCACGCTTAACCTTTCAGGCTTTGTGGAACCTGTTGCTCTTTATACCTGTTCCATAATCTCTCCAATGCTCATATCCGGCTCTGCAATCCCTTTAAAAAGAATACGCATCATATAATAATAGAGCAGTTCCATATCATGTTCCTCCAGATGAGCAGTCTGGTAATGATAGGAGAAGTTCATACCTCCATCTTCTGTATGGGATACAGTCAGATACATCTTCTTGGTAGCTGCACCGTTTGCAAACCATTTTGCATGCTGACGGATAGTTCCAAGCATTTCATTCTCCACCTTCACAGTCATTGGCTGATAAGTCAGATAACAGCTCTCATATCCTGTATGCTCCGGTGTATTGTATCTCTTTCTCATCTCATCCATAATAAATGCCGGATCGTAATTGCTGTGCATGTAGATACGATTCTGCATATTCTGGATCTCATAAGCAGCAGAAAGGAAATCTGTCTCCGGTGCGATCACTGTTCTGCATGGGAACATGATGGTTCTGCTTCCTCCGGAAGTCCACTCATCATGAGTAGAACGTCTGGATATAAAGTTCTGGATAGTGATATCTTCCTGTCCGTTATTTACCTTTGACAGATAGGTACGGATGCCAAGCAGAAGAAGGTTTGTCATAGACAGCTGATGGTTCATACAGAAATCGATCAGATTTTTAGTTGGTCCCGGCTCCAGATAATAATCCTTAACTGCCACAAACAGATCCTTCATCTCAATGTCAGAAGAACGAAGTTTTGGATTTCCATGACGTTTTCTTGCTTCCTCCAGTACGGACGGTCCCTGAATATCAGAATACAGAGGTTCGCCCAGTGCATCCAGCTGATCATCCCAGAATTTCTTATCTTTTGCAAAACGTTTCTCGTTGCCTGCTTTTGCAAGGTCTTTTTTCAGTACTGTCTCAAAGTCTGCCAGTTCCTGCGGATAGGCTGTTCCATATTTATAATAGGTATATAACTGAAACAGATCACCGATCATTACTACCAGACCACAGGAATCGATCAGTCTGTGATCCATATGTAAAAAGAAACCATTGTATCCTTCCGGAAGCTTCAGCATAGTAAATTCACACATGGGAATATTATTTCCATCAAATGTTTCATATGCCCACTGCTGCATCAGCTCATCTGCCTTTGCCAGACTTTCCATTCCTGACAGATCCTTCAGCTCAATATCACGCGGGTCCTGTTTTTCGATATACTGTTTTACATTTCCTTCTTTATCCGGCTTTGTAAAACGGACTCTGGTACAACCGGAACGCTCTGTTTCCATCTGAATACATTTTTTTAATAATCCAAAATCCAGTTCAGCCTGTACAGACGCCACAACACTGACACCGGATACCTGCTGTGTACCGTAATCCATGATCCAGTTATGGTGCATTTTCTGTGCTGCTGTTAAAGGATAGTAGTTTGTCATACTTTATTTAACCTCCATCACCCGTTTTTTCTCTTTTCCCGGGTACAAAAACATTACATACTTGTTCAGTAGCCCACAGTTATTTTAAAAATAATGTACTGGCAGCTACAACATTACTTTTTTATTACGTGACAAAAATAGCACAGATTTTTCCCAAATACCAGTACCCTCAGCACTTAATGAACACTTTACATAAAATTGACCGAGACTTATCATGCATTTAACAAAACGCATCTGATAAGTCCCGGTCAGGGATTGTTATCATTCATAATCGCCTTTGGCGGTTGAAAACAGTCACATTATTTTTCAGAATTACTGCCATCATATTTCTCAAAAAACTCCATCACTGTACGCTGATACAGTTCCGGATCTGCATAGGCACTGCACAAATGCCTGGCTCCCGGTACAATGACCAACTCCTTTGGTGCTTTGCACAGCATATAGTTCTGGAATGAATTGTTCGGGTACACATAAGTATCCTTCTCTCCATGAAAGAAAAGGACAGGTCTTGTATTCCTTTTCATAGCTTCTGTGGTATCTGCATCTTTCATACGAAATCCTGCAATAAGGTGACACAGACAGTCCATTTCCTTCAAAAGCAGGGGGATATAATGCAGATTGAACCAGTTGTCAGCCATATCCCGCATCTGTCTTTCCATAGACTGAAAACCACAGTCTGCGATCAGCCCTTTCACCTCTGACGGAAGCCTGTATCCGGATGCCATCAGCACAGCGGCTGCTCCCATAGACTGTCCATACAGATAGATTGGAAGCTTCTCCTCATTTCTCTCGGACACATAAATTGCCCAACGCTGCACATCCCATTTTTCCTTTGCTCCAAAGGTAATATATTTTCCTTCACTTTCTCCACAGCATCGCTGTTCCATAAACAGAAGATTACATTGATGCTCATGGAGATATTTTGCCATAAATGACAGGGAACCAAATCTGCTGCCCCTGTAACCATGGCTTAAGATAACAAACCGCTTTGCATGCTCTGCCGGCAGATAGAATCCGTGGAGTTTTAATCCATCCACGCTTTGGATATAACAGTCCTGCATCTTCTGAGCCTCGCACCATGCCCTGCTCTCATCATATTCCTTTTCGTATCCGTTTCTGGGATGATTATCCCGTATATGAGATAATTCAAACCATTTCTTTCTTTCCTTTTTCCTTCCCCCTCTTTTGCAGCAGACCACCATGTTAAAAAAGCGCCAGCCAATCTCCATAATTCCTGAGAAAAAAAGCAATCCTGCTGCTGACAACCTGAAAAATTTTTTCTTCATCTGATTTTCTCCTCTTCTTACCTGTCAGAATGTGTTTGAAATAACTACACCACTTGCTTGTCTGCGAGTCCTGTTGTACAGATGAAAAAGCCTCGGTGTAGCCCGAAATATTCACGCCAGCTTTCTCATAATCTGCTTTCTGTAAATTTTCTCATAAATTCTTCATACTCACAAGGCTTCCCCCAGAAATATCCCTGTGTGAATTCCGGGCACAGCTTTCGGATTTTGAGCCATTCCTGGGCACTTTCTATACCTTCGATACAAATCTTCATATCCAGATTATGAATCATGGTACAAAACTGATTCAGAAGATAATATTCCTGCTCATCTGCAACTGCTTTCGCAGTGAAAGAACGGTCGATCTTAATGATCTCTGGTTTCAGCTCGCTGAGATAATGGAAGTTCGAATATCCGGTTCCAAAGTCATCCAGCGCCAGACTGATTCCCATTCGCTTCAGTTCTGTGAGAAAATGCTTCTCATTGATATTTTGTTCCAGAAGGTCACTCTCTGTCAATTCCACGATCAATGCTTCCAGCGGCAGTCCTGCTCTTTTCATTTCTGCACTGATATCCTGGATCACATCAGACTTGGATGCCTGAACCTGGGAAATATTAATACTCACTCTAAAACCTGGAAGTACTTTCCGAATCTCGCTGCATTTTCCCATAGCTTCTCTCATCATCCAGCGGCCGGCAGGAATAATAAGTCCTGTTTCTTCCAGAATCGGAAGGAAACTATCCGGGAACCACAGCTCCCCATCTGCACGTTTCCAGCGAATCAGCACCTCGGCACTGGCAATTTTCTGGCTCTTTCCGCTGATCTTTGGCTGGAAATAAATCTGGAATTCTTTACGTCCAAGCGCTTCCAGATAATGGCGCTGTTTTTCCAGTCCGCATACTTTATTAATGATGTAAAAGTGATTAAAATCTGTTAAGTTTAAAGGCACGAGGAACCCTCCTTTTTTGAATGGTTACAGGAACGGACATACTGTGCAGGCAGGTGTCCGCAGTAAGTTTGATTACAAAGGTTAGTATAGCCTAACGAGTAGTATAACACTCATTCCAGGAATACGGTATAGAAAATACCTTGTTGATAAACTTTTTCAGTATTCAAAACAGGAGGGCGTTTTTTGCAGGGGAAAAATATCTTCAACAGGATTTATTTTGTCAAAGGCCT
>OLIX01001985.1_pt1 | contig 16224 bp, 15 predicted proteins | sample 1601331 | NCBI WGS metagenome assembly OLIX01 (sample SAMEA2452120, study PRJEB22498) | human gut metagenome | biome: human feces; feature: human gut; material: feces | place: Australia | collected 2012 | reverse complement strand
AGAGGGCAGAACCTTCCCACGGAGCAGGGGTTGATTCTCGGCTGCAAGGGGAAAATGCAGGAACTCACCGCACTGGTAGACAGTGATGACATTCACTGCCTTATGATCGGCGCCAGCGGTATCGGCAAAACTGCATTCTTCCTGTACCCCAACCTGGAATATGCCTGTGCCTCCGGTATGAGCTGGCTGGCGCTGGACAGCAAGGGTGACCTGGCCCGCAATTACGGCACGATTGCGAAAAACTGCTACGGCTATAATGTGTCCGTCATTGACCTGCGAAATCCGACCCGTTCAGACGGCAACAACCTGCTGACACTGGTCAACCGCTACATGGATATCGCAAGGAAAGACCCCAAGAACCTGGCGGCTCGAGCTAAGGCAGAGAAATACGCTAAGATCCTTGCCAAAACCATTGTCAATCCGGATGGCGATGACAGCAATCGCGGACAGAACGCCTTTTTCTATGATGCGGCGGAGGGGCTGCTCACTTCAGTCATCCTGATGCTGGCGGAGTTTCTGCCGCCGGATAAGGAGCATCCACAGGAGCGCCGGCACATCGTCTCTGTCTTCAAGCTGGTGCAGGATCTGCTGGAGCCCAGCAAGGTAAAGGGCAAGAGTCACTTCCAGCTCCTGATGGGCAAGCTGCCGCCTGACCACAAGGCCAGATGGTTTGCGGGTGCTGCGCTCAACAGTGCTGAACAGGCCATGGCCTCTGTCATGTCCACGGTGCTTTCTCGCCTCAATGCGTTTCTGGACTCGGAACTGGAGCAGGTGCTCTGCTTTGACAGCGCCATTGATGCAGAGAAATTTGCCTCTGAAAAGTCTGCCATCTTTCTCATTCTTCCGGAGGAGGACACCACCAAAAACTTCATGGCGGGCTTGATGATTCAAAATCTGAGCCGTGAACTGTTTGCTGTGGCGGATGAAAACGGTGGAAAGCTGCAAAACCGCGTGGTACTGTATTGCGATGAATTTGGCACCATGCCGCCCTTCGATGTCCTTCCACTGTTCTCAGCTGGCCGTTCCCGCCGCCTGACGCTGGTGCCGATCATTCAGTCCTTAGCGCAGCTTGAAAAGAACTACGGAAGAGAAGGAAGCGAAATTATTCAGGACAACTGCCAGGACACCATCTTCGGTGGCTTCGCACCAAACAGTCAAACGGCGGAGGTGCTGTCTAAGGCACTCGGAAACCGCACAGTTCTGTCTGGATCGGTGAGCCGCGGAAAAAACGATCCCAGCCAAAGCCTGCAGATGATGGAGCGTCCGCTGCTGACGCCAGATGAGCTGAAGTCTATTCCCAAGGGAAATTTTATTGTTCAAAAGACAGGACATCATCCCATGCGTACCCGCCTGCGGCTTTTCCTGGAATGGGGTATCACCTTCGAGGAGCCTTATATCGTGCCGGTGCGGGCAGATCGTGCAGTAGCCTATGCCAACCGTGAAGATCTGGAGCGTAACCTCCCGCAGTCAAATAAGGCGGAAAATGCGGATATGCGTGGAGCCTATGCCGTTTCCGGACGCGGCGGCATTGCCCATGAGCCTGCTGTAGATAAGCCTCGGCGCAGGGGCGGAAAGCAAATGAAAACCTATGGCGAGGAGGATCTATGAGTTACTTCGGAACAATTTATGCCGACACCGAACTGCCCTCCAGAGCGAGGGCAGTTTATATGTATCTGCGTGACCGTGCAGACAGCGAGGGAAAATGCTGGCCAGGAATCAAGACGATTGCGTCCGACATGCGATTATCCCGCTCCACAGTTAAACGGGCATTGATAGATCTGGAGCAGCACGGCTACCTGCAAAAGATCCCGCGCTACCGTGACAACGGTAGCAGTACATCCAACCTGTATTCCGTACAGTAAGGCCGCAGAAAAGCGCAGTCCTCCGCCAAGGGAGGACTGCGCCTATTTGCTGGACCCAGGGGAGGTTCATGATGGACCTCCCAGAAGGACTCACTCTATCGGAGATTTAACACAGAGAAAGAAACAAGCGTCACTTCCAGAATTGCTCTAAAACCCTCTATGATATGCAAACTATAAAAGAGCGTATTGGTTATCCGAAGTATAAGTATAACTCTTATTGGATATTCTCAGCATATCGTGATTCTTTGGATTTGCGATGGCATCGTAGCAAAACTCAGCACCCATCATTAGTTGGCGCTGACATTCGCCAATCTCAGGAACCACATCAGCATAGATGCTATTATTTACATAGCACATAGAACATGATATGGGATTTAACTCTACAATGTCTATATACGAATTACCGTTGCTGTCAATAAATTCGCCTAAATCTAATGCGTAGTTAGCTGGGAAAACGCCCAATCTTCTAATGTGATCTACCATATGGCTTTTAGATAGTCTTCTCCTGAAGAATGAAGTCTTTCTTTTGTAACCGCCTCAGCCACACTGCTGGACATTATTTCACATGAACAGATGCAATGTCTACGTAGCTGGCATCTGTGTAGAAGTCATAGCCAGTTATCTTATCAGTATTCCACAGAGCCAGATCGTGAGTGCCGGTTACAGGCACCAGAAGATTCTGATCTGCAATACCATTCAGAATCATTCCATAGATTTCCTGCACACGCCGAGAATCAGAAGTGGAGTCCAATTCTGCGAAAATTTCAGGATTCTCAAAGAAAGCAGAGAACTGGCAGAGGATCGGATCACCCATAGCGCCAGGAGCCATATTGCTCATATCTGTTGCAGGGTCAAAGGAACCGCCAGCAGTATTGTAGAAGGTCAGATCATATTCGCCAGCCATCAAGGCTCCATACCAGGTGTTCATGTCTACTGCATCAATAGTAACATCGAAGCCGAGTTCTTTAAGAGAAGCTGCAATAGAAAGAACTGCATTGTCAACACTTGCAAGGCTCTGAGAATAGTTGAAATGAATGGCGAGAGAAGTTCCGTCCTTCTCCAGGATACCGTCATCATTGGTATCCTCATAGCCGGCTTCCTTCATGAGCTGCTTTGCCTTTTCCATGTCGGTAGGATAGGTCTTAACCTCCACACCGCAGTTGGGCTTTTCATTCGTAAAGAGGGTTTCGGCAGCAGTCTCCAGACCATCGAAAACAGAGGTTTCCAACTCCTGCTGATTAACAGCGTAGGATACTGCTTCCCTTACAAGAGGATCATTAAAGGGAGCCTTATTCAGGTTCATACCCAGATAACGAGTTTGGTTGGTGCTGTCATCCATGGCATGACCGAAAGCGGCATCCCGGGAAATTTCCGTGTAGCCTTCTGCGCTAAGTCTGCTGGAGCCGAGAATTGCATCGATTTCGCCGTTGCGCAGAGCAAGAATTTTTGCAGCATTATCAGGAATCACTTTGACTTTGAACTCGTCCACTTCAGGAGCTTCGCCCCAGTAGTAGGGATTGCGGATAAAGGTATAGGTATCTCCCTCGACCCGGTCAAACATATAGGGACCAGTACCCATAGTTGCACTCACGCAATTCTCGTAAGCCTTTTCTACGCCGCCTTCAAAGGCTGCGGGATTCACAATACCAAGAGGCAGCGCCATGGTCAGATTGTCAAGAGCAGCGTAATAAGGGGTCTTCAAAGTCATTACAAAGGTTTTTTCATCCGGGGTTTCCAGCTTGTCAAACAAAGTAGTGAGCTTACCGAAGGCACCATTCTGGGGACCCAGATGGGTTACTACTGCTTCAAGGGTCATCTTTACTGCCTCGGAAGTCAGAGGAGTACCGTCAGAAAATTTGACACCATCACGCAGATGGAAGGTGTAAGTCTTGCCGTCATCACTGATTTCCCAGGTTTCAGCCAACTCGCCCTGGATCTTCCCGTTATCATCGTAGCTTACCAGAGTGTTGTAAAAATTACGACTCCAGAATCCGGCACCATAAGTGCTGGATACCATAGGCGTGATGACAGGATAGAAGCCTACAGAAAAGTCCCAATTCTCGGTGACAGTGATTGAGACCGGCTCTGCATCGGTTTTCTCGTCAGGGTTCGTGCCGCAAGCAGCCATAGCAAGGCACATCACAAGTGCGAGTCCGAAAGCTAAAAGTTTTTTCAGTTTCATGTACAAAATCTCCTTTATTTATTTTTATATCATGCTTTTCAGCAGGGTATACGTATTTATTGAATGGTTTAACCCAAATATGGAGCAATAGAATGCAGCAGAAGCTTGGTATACGGATGTGTAAAGCAGTCTGTCGAACCGTGAAATGTACGGTCTTCGATAATCTTACCGCAGCGCATCACCATCACACGGTCTGCAAGATATAGCGCAACGTCCAGGTCATGGGTAATGAAAAAGCAAGTCATTTTTCGCTCCTGATGGAGTCGCTTCAGCAAATCAAGAATATGTTTACGAACCAGGACATCCAGCCCACTGACTGCTTCATCAAAAATCAACACATCCGGTTGAGCCGCTAACGCTCTTGCAATACATACACGTTTTTGTTGTCCACCGGATAGCTCATGAGCTTTTCGCAGCTTGATCTCTTCGGGAAGCTCCATCATGGTAAGAAGATCATTGATTCCCCGTTCTTCTTCCTTTTTGCTGAGTTTTCTGAAATTGCGAATTGGCTCTGCAATGATTTGATATACCGTAAAGCGAGGGTCCATTGCTCCCTTGCCATCCTGAAGAATCAGCTGTATTTTAGATCGCAGTACCTGCTTTTGCTTGCCCCGGCAGAGGGAAATGTTTTTTCCTTCAAACAGTACCTCTCCAGAAGATGGAACCAGAAGACCGCACATGAGCTGAGCCAAAGTGCTTTTACCAGATCCGCTTTCTCCTACCAAAGCGCAAAATGAACCATTCTGAATAGTAAAATCTACATGATCAACGGCCAGAAGCTCGTTGCTTGTGCCTTGTTCGTGAAATTCTTTTGATAGGTTGTTGACTTTAATCATGATTCCGCCCCTTTCGTGAAAGCACAGGAAAGGGAGTAAGCTTCAATCAGCGACCTTGTATAAGGTTCTGTGGTATGATCGAAGACAGATTGAACTTCACCGGATTCTATAATTTTTCCTTCTTTCATCACCAACACGTTTCCACCTAATTGAAGAGCTGTTGCGAAATCATGAGTTACCATAAGAATCCCAACTCCATTTGCTTTCATCTGCGAAAATAAATCTATGATTCCATTTCTGTGAATCACATCCAAAGCAGTTGTCGGCTCATCGGCAAGCACGAATTTTGCATCAAGCATCATAGCCATTGCGATAATGACACGCTGAAGCATTCCTCCGGAAAGCATATGGGGGTATGCTCTGTATACCCTGTCAGGATCATCTAAGCCTACATCATGCAGAAGCCGCAGAATATAGTTGTAACGCTGCTGGCGGGATTTGTCGGAATGAAGCCGTAGCGTTTCATCCATCTGTCTGCCAATACGCATAGAAGGGTCCAATGCAGTCATTGGATTTTGCGGGATATAGACAATCTGGTTTCCGTATATTCCTCGTCTCTGCTTTTCTGACGAATTCAAAAGATCAGTCTCGCCGAAGAAAACGGAACCCGACACCTTAAATTTTTTAGGGTCCAATAAGTTTAGCATCGCACTACAGGTCATTGTTTTGCCGCTGCCTGACTGGCCTAACAAGATCAAAGACTCTCCTTCTTTGACTGCAAAGGATATTTCAGAAACCAAGTTATCCGTGCCTGACCGAAGATTAATGCTTAAATGATCAATCATAAGTGATGGCATCATAGGCTGTCCTCCTCCGGCGTCAGAATATCACGGAGTGCTTCTCCAAATAAATTGAAGCCTGCTGCCGTTACGAAGATGCACAAGCCTGGATAGATTAGCAATTCCGGATGAGAGTAAAGCGCTGTCCTGGCATCATTTAACATGGCACCCCATTCCGGTGTGCCGGAGGGAAGGCCAAGTCCGAGGAAAGCAAAGCTGGAAACCATAATGATGGAAGAAGCGACACCAGTGGAAACATACACAAGAAACTGTGGCAGAATGTTAGGAATCAGATGTCTGAAGACCAGCTTTCCTGTATTGCACCCAGAAATCCGGGCTGCCAGGATATAATCTTTACCCATTTCTTGAACGGAATAAGATCTGACAATACGAACAAACCAAGCCCAGGTCGCTATCACAACAGAAACGGCAATGTTTTGGAGTCCGTTCCCCAGAACGCCTATGACAGCAATAGCAATGATAAGAGAAGGAAAAGCAATAAACACATCACAGAGTATAGTAATGAAATGGTCTGCTTTTTCTCCAGCACAGGCGCTAAAAGTACCGACAATCAGACCAATCACAGACAAAATCAGCAGCACAGGTAAACTGATTCCGATGGAATATCTGGCTCCATACAGCAGCCTTGATAAGGTACACCTGCCCAATTGATCTGTTCCAAGAGGGTATTCTGCGTCAGGCTGAGCATACTTCTGCGATAAATTCACCAATTCAGGGTCGTGAGGCGAAAAAGCAGGTGCTGCAATCGCAATTACAATCACAATAGCAATCAGGCACAGACCGATGATTGCCTGCGGCCTTTTGAGTAGCTTATGTATCATTTTCTTCCCTCATCATCCATGGACAAAGCAGACGGTTGATTATGTCTGCCATGAAATTTGCGACGACAAAAATTGCTGCAATGACGACTATACAGGTAGAAACTGCAATCGTATCTGCTGCAATCACACTGTCCACCAGATAAGTTCCGATTCCCTTGATTGAAAAAACACTTTCGATTACCGCCCCTCCGGCAATTAGAAAGCCGAATTGCTGAAAGAAAATTGTAACAACAGGCGGTAAGGCATTTCGCAGAATGTGGCATACCAGAATTCTGTTGGCAGATAGTCCACGGGCTTTTGCAAACCGAACATAATCAGAAGATAATTCAGCCAGAAGAGAGGAACGCATGATTCGGATGAGTGAACACGAACTGGGAACCGCCAGGGCAAATGAAGGTAGTAAAAAGCCCCTCCAACCTGGACTTGGTAAGACACTGAACCATTTCAGATGAATCGCAAAGAACAGTAGAAGAAGGAATCCCAGCCAGAAAGTTGGCACACAAATACCGCAGATAGTAATGCCTCTGGTAACCTGATCGAAAAGGCGGTTCCGCTTTCTGGCACAGAGCAAACTAATCGGAACGGTGAGCACGATAATCCATAGAATGGCCATCCCTACAAGAGATGTGGTCGTAGCCAGATACTTGTGCAGATCCTTTACAATCGGTTGATGAGTGGTCAAAGAAGTCCCAAGTTCTCCTGTAAACATTCCGGAAAGCCACTGAATATATCGCACAGGGAGGGGTTGATCCAATCCCATTTCCACCCGAATCATCTCAATCTGTTCCGGCGTAGGATTGGATACGCCTCGGTGTGCAATAATTTCTGCAGGATCTTTTCCGGACCAAGCAATCAACAAAAAACTTAGAATGCTGACGCCTACCAGCACAATGAGGAAGCTAATGATCCTTTTTCCAATATATTTCTTCAAATAATGCACCTCCTCACATCAGAAATCAGTTAGACATAGTTAACCAAATGCCTTTATGTTACCCTTCAGTGCGGTCTGCATCTGAAGGGCAACCTGCTTAGTAGTTAAATTTCTCTGCCAGATTGGACTTTTCAATCATCTTTCTATATGTGGGCGACTGTTTCAGCAGATGAGCATGTTTTCCACAGGCTTCTACCGTACCTGCTTTCATAACGACGATCTTATCTGCATTTTCAATAGACTTCAGTCTGTGTGAAATAACAATCACGGTCTTGCCTTGAATCAAATGATTTAATCCAGTCTGTATCTGGACTTCTGTTTCCACATCTAACGATGCAGCAATCTCATCCAGAATGATAATTGGAGCATCCTTCAGGATTGCTCTGGCAATGGACAGCCGCTGACGTTCTCCGCCGGAGAGTTTGGCTCCATTTTCCCCGATTATTGTCTGGTAGGTGTCTGGCAGACGGCTGACAAACTCATTGCAACCAGCCAGTTTTGCAGCTCGTATTACTTCTTCGTCAGAAGCATCCAGCCGCCCAAGGCGAATATTTTCCATAATAGAAGTATTAAATAGAATGACTTCCTGAAAAACAATGGAAACATACTTGAACAAGCTATCAGTGTGAATTTCTCGTATGTCGGTTCCTCCGATCTGAACGGTACCGGAATCTGCATCATATAGTCTGCTGATGAGCTTAAGCATTGTTGTTTTTCCGCAGCCGCTGGGACCGACCAATGCGGTTACCTGTCCTTGCTCCGCCGTAAAGGATGCATGGCGAATCACCTGGGTGTCTTTCTGGTAGGAAAAACAAACATCCTTTATTTCTACATTGAAATCTGAAAGGACTGCCTTTTCTCCGCCCTGAAGTTCATGATTCTTGATTTCACCAATCCGGGCAATTCTTGCGTCCAAATAAAAGATTTCCGTCAGATAGAGCAAAACACCACCCATGGCCCCGCTGAGTTTCGCCGCCATAATAATATAGCCCAGAAGAATCAGGATACTTACCTGACCGGAGGCGAGCATTGAAAGGCCAACAGTCGCCGTGATTCCAATAGGAAGAATAGATAAAGTCTGGCCGATTGTAACAGGAATCGTCTGGATGATCTGAGCTTTCCATTGAAGATTTTCTGACTCATCCAACTGCTGGTCCATTTGAGCTTCTACTTTTTCTTTCAACCCATAGCTTTTAATTTCCTGATTCAGTTCGATTGCATTCTGAAAGCTTTCGGAAATATCTCTCAACTTATCATAATGTTTATTTACATCTCTGACCTGCAGTTTCTTTGTCAGGAAAAGAACCGAAGCAGAAGTAAGAACGGGAAGCAATACACAGAGACCTAATTTCCAATTCATGATCAGAAGGGCTACGCTGATAACCAAAAAGTAAATTGCAAACCCTATGGAATTAGCCACTGCGTTCGCAAAAGCATGCTCAATCGAAGCCACATCTGCCATGATTGTTTGAGCAAGGTCAGACAAATTGTGCTTTGAAAAATAGGATAGGGGCAGTTTGGAAAGCTGTTCCGCCAGATCAATTCTTAAATTTGCAGATTCCTGGTAGGTTTCATCATAGGTCGTTTTATAGTTATAGTTAATAACTAAGTACATCACCAGGGTCGCTGCCAGCATAAACAGGAGATATACCACCGGTTTCCCGGTATTTCCATTCAACAGCCTGTCTGCAAACAGAAAAACACAGATCATCGGCGGTACAAAAGAAACATAATAGAGAAAGAATGACCAGATTGATTTTGCAAGGCCCTTCACACCCGAATCACTCAGCTGGAAGGCTCTTTTTAGATATGTCTTCATCATGCCAACCTCCACTGATTTGCCTTGCAGTATACATCCTGAAAATCCTTATAACGTCCATTGCAGGCCATCAGTTCATTGTGGGTTCCCTGTTCCACAATTTTTCCATTCTGGACAAACAGGATCTGGTCTACATTCTGAATAGAGGACAGCCTGTGTGCAATCATGATAACTGTTTTGCCCCTCATCAGTTTTTGGAAAGCCTGCTGCAACTCGTATTCATTTTCCGGATCTGCAGCTGCAGAAGCCTCATCCATAATGACGATATTCGCATTCTTTAGAATAGCCCTTGCAATGGCGATCCTTTGCACCTCACCACCGGAAAGGTATACGCCCTTTGCCCCTATGACGGTCATCTCCCGCTGGGGGAATTTGTCAAGGATGGATGTGCAGTTCGCTGCGTCAAGTGCATCCATAATCTGCTGCCGTGTTGCCTGAGGATTTCCGATTCGGACATTTTCGTAAATTGAGGTCTTTAGTAATTGACTGCGCTGGAAAACAAATGCGATGTTCTGAATGAGAGCTTTTTCAGAATAACTCTGAATGTTCTTTCCACCAATCAGAATTTCGCCGCCATCGACAGGATAAAAACCTGAAATCAGCTTTGCAATGGTAGATTTTCCTCCCCCGGAAGACCCGATGAGCGCATAAGTTTTATTCTGATGAAGTGTCAGGCTGAAATCCTTCAGCACGAAGTTGTCATCATACTTAAAGTCAACATGACGAAATTCAATATTGAAATCTTGGAAGGTCTCTTCGTTTCCATGTGGAAGCTTTGCCTGATCCATAGAAGTAGTCAGCTCATCAAGCTGATTCAGCGTATTTTGTGCGCCAAAGTTATCCTGCCCCGTAAACATGATCGATGTGAAAGAAGTAAATACAGCTCCGGAGAACACAGCAAAGAAAACAATCTTTGCCAGGATTAGCATAGCAGGTTCTCCATAGCTGATGAATACAACTGCGGCTGGTACAGCAAAAGCATAAAACACGTTGAACAGAACCTGGAATCCGACGTAGGGATTCTTACAGCTGAGGCTATACTGATAGACGTACTGTTTGTACTCTTTGATCGAGTTAATCAGAGTTTTGTAATACTGTACAGTTACACCGAAGATTTTTATGATCTGCATTCCTCTGACATATTCTACTGTTGCCGCACTCATTTTTTGAAGCGCCGCTGAATAGCCAGACAGAAATTCAGTACCACCGGACATTTTACGATACTGAAGAACACCAATCACAGTTGTAAGGATCAGGAGAATACCAAGGCGATAGTCTATTGCAAACATCAGCACAAACATTAACACCGGCGTCATAACAGCAGTGACGTTGTCCGGAATCAAATGGGCCACTGTTTTGTGTGTTTCTGCTGCGTTATCATCAATAATTTTTCGAATCTCTCCAGAGCTGTTATGGTCAAAAAAGGAAGAAGAGGCATCCAATAATTTATGAAGCCCATTTTTCCTTAAGTTTGTTTCAAGCCGGAAGCCTAAGTAGTGGGAACACGTTGCCGATGCAATGTTGAGAATGCCTCGTAAAATCATAAGTATGACTACAATAATTGCGTCATACATAGCCTTCTCATATACGGGAATAACCAAAATAGACACAATGGACTGCCACAAAAACCAATATGCTCCCATATATGAGCAGACGGCAGCGGCAGATAGTGCCATGGAGAAATATGCCCAAATTCTTTTATCTGGGACATAATGAAATAGTTTTTTATATAAACTGCGCATTGACTTCAAATATACACCTCTTTTTGCTTAAAAACGGTTTGACATACATCAACTCTTCCATTATAATTAGTTGTAGCTAATTGTAAAGGGCAAAACAGATATAAAGTCTAAACAAGGTATTAATAAATCTAAACGAGGCATCTTTGGGAGGAGCCAATGATAGAAGTTAAACGAGATGATTTCTTTGTTGAATCGATAAAGAATCCAATAGAGTACGGAACATATTATAAGATCAACCCAAAATATGGAACCGGATTTCAATGGACGAGTGAGGTTCACCACGATTTCATCATTACAGCGACAGATATAAGATTTAACCAGGAAACTATGGTCGGAGAACATATTGGGTCTGGTTATGTACTTGCTCTCTATATTAGCGGCGCAGGAGATGAATTCTATCCGTATCAAAATATTTCTCCGAATACATTGCGCTGCTATGAACCATCTGAAAAGTATAAAGCTATTTATCATCCTCAGATTCCATTAAGATGTATTACCGTGCAGGTTGACCAGGAATTTATTGATCAGTATCTCCAGGAAATTTCCGGTGATCTTCAAGTGAACTTTTCTGATTTTTTCAAAGAAAAAGGGAAATTCTATTTACCAAATGTTAATCATGCTATGCAAAGCCTATATGAGTATCTGCTTTCCATGAAAGCGTCCAGAATTACAGTAGAAGCAAAAATATATGAAATCATCTCTTATCTTGCTTCATATTTGAAAGAAAACAGACTAAATGAAGAGAATGGCCAGCCCATTAACAAAACAGATTTGCAGGCATTAGATGAACTAACGCATTACATGGACGAACATTACAGTTTTAATATTACGTTGCAGACGCTTTCCACCATTGCATGTATGAGTGAAAGCAAAATGAAAAAGCTATTTAAGTCAGTTTATAATATGTCCATTACTGAATACATTCAGAGGAAAAGGATCTCTGTAGCCGAGCATATGCTTATTCAGACCGACCTCACCATTGCGGAAATTTCAAGAATTGTTGGATACTCCAACCCCAGTAGATTGATTGAAATATTCAAAAGGTATTATGGATTTACTCCCTCAAAATACAGAAAATAAAAGTGTTATTCCTAATTTGGATAAACCTAACCCTCTAAAAATCAACCAACTCAATCGTTATGAGGTGACGCATACAAGCGTCACCTCATTTCTTTTTGGAAATTTCATCTTGAAAGCATCTGTGAAGGAGTATAATAAAACCATTGTCAACCCCGATGGCGATGACAGCAACCGCGGACAGAATGCCTTTTTCTATGATGCGGCGGAGGGATTGCTCACTTCGGTCATCCTGATGCTGGCGGAGTTTCTGCCGCCGGATGAGGAGCACCCACAGGAGCGCCGGCACATCGTCTCTGTCTTCAAGCTGGTGCAGGATCTGCTGGAGCCCAGCAAGGTAAAGGGCAAGAGTCACTTCCAGCTCCTGATGGGCAAGCTGCCGCCTGACCACCTCCGCAGGACACGGGCGTAATTGGATAGAACAGAAAAGCACAGCCGCTCGTTTTCTCTGAGTTGCTGTGCTTCTGCTTCTTCCTGCACCACGCTGAAAAGCGTCTGAACAGCGCGATTTACCGCTTTCTCACCCGCAATGGCATTGACCGTTACGATCCGGCGCGCTTTCTGGACTACAAGCTGGAAGTTCTGCAAATGCTGCTGTACTGTCTGCCGAGGCTCGACCCGGAGCAGGAAACGGAGTTCCTGAAATACGCGAAACACTATGTCCGGGACGGGCTGCTGTTCTGCCGCATGATGGTCGAAGCCGGTTCCTTTGCCAGCCTTGCGGAGTATCGGCACGTGCGGCAGATTGGCGCGATCTATAACAATTCGGCAAAAACCGCGCAGAAGTCATTTCCGAGTTTGCCGTCCAAAGCGGATACAAGGATGAAAGCGTATCTGCGGATGAACTGCTGACCATTGCCCAGCGCAACCACAGCATTGCCGAAGGCGAGATTGCTGAAATCCGTGGTTGTGCCGTTTGAGATGGAAAGGCTGGATCTGATTTGATCATGATGGAAAGCAAAACGACGCCGTTGACAACATCTTCGGATCGTGCTACAATTTGACTGAAATGATAAATGCGGTCATAAATCCAAGGAGTGTGCGCAGTGGCTTTTACAGACGAACAGAATGAACAGATCCGCAATGACCTGATCCGGGAGGCCCAGCGCTGCGGCATTACCATAGGGATGCGGAAAACCTCTGTGGAGCAGCTGACGGAGGCCGTTGGGATTTCCAAGGGGTCATTTTACAAATTCTTTGATTCCAAAGAGCTGCTGTTTTTCGCTGTACTGGAGGACATTCATACCGAGTGCTTCGCGGCAGCGCAGAAGTCCTTGCAGGAGAATGCACCCCTGTTTCCTGCCGACCGCGCGGCAGCGGCGATCCTGGCGGCCTGCCGTTGGCTCTCCAGGACAAAAGCCTTTGTGTTCATCGAAAATGACGCAGATTTTCTTCTGCACCGACTGCCGGAAGAAGTGAAGACCGCCCACTACCACGATGACGAGACGCACATCCGTACCCTGCTGGAGATGGGCGGCTTGCAGCCCAAGGGCGGTATGGCGCTGGCTGCCGCCACAGTGCGGGGCTTGATTTTAACCGTCTCCCATCAGGAGCAGATTGGGGTGCTTTACCCGCAGGTGCTGGAAACGCTGGTGCGGGGCGCCTGCCGGGAGCTATTTGTATAAGCGGAAAAGCCGCAGTGATGCGGCTTTTCAAAAGGGATACAGTTAGCTTACTCTAACTCGCTTGTGTCACCTGTGTGAGTTAGAGGAGTTTAATATCTCGTTGTGAGGGCGAAATCATGAGAAACAGTCAAAATTTCTGGGATAAAAACGCCGGGCGGTACGACCGCTTCATGCGAAAGGACGCCGCAGCTTATGAGCAGATGTACGAGCTGCTGCGCCCCGTGGTGCGGCACAAAACCGTGCTGGAGCTGGCCACAGGCACGGGGCTGATCGCCAAAAATATCGTGAGCAGCGCTGCCCATATCGAGGCTACGGATGCATCGCCGGAGATGATCGCGGAAGCGAAGCGAGATAATCATTCTGCCAAGCTGCATTTCTCTGTGCAGGATATGTTTCGCCTTCCCTATGCCGATGAAAGTTTTGACGTGATCATTGTGGCCAATGCCCTGCATATCGTGCCGGAGCCGGAGAAGGCTCTCTCCGAAATTCGCCGGGTGCTGAGGGACGATGGCGTTCTGGTTGCGCCGACCTTCACCCACGCGGAGAACTCGTTTTCCGGCAAGATCAGGGCATTTTTCATGAAGCTGGCGGGCTTTCCGCTGCACGGCAAATGGACGAGTGCAGATTACCTTTCGTTCCTGCGGGAAAACGGCTGGACGGTGCAGAAAAGCACCGTGCTGAAAGCCTCATTCCCGCTGGCTTACGCAGAGTGCGTAAAATCGGAGGGATGAACCATGCAGATCTTGGAACACGGACAAGACCACAAGAGAACGCTGCTGTTTTTTCCCTGCACGGCAGAGCCAGTGTGGGCCTTTGCCGACACGGTCGCACAGCTATCTCAAAGCTGGCGCGTTTTTCAGGTAGTGTATGACGGCCATCAGCCGGAGTATCCCGGGGATTTCACCTCCGTCGAGCAGACCGTGGACGAGGTGATCTCCTATTTGAAGAGCCACGGCGTCTCCCGTCTGGGTGGGGCCTATGGCTGCTCCATGGGCGGTGCCTGCCTGACCCGTTTGCTGGCATTGGGGGAAATGCCCATCGACCGGGCCATCATCGACGGCGGGATCACGCCCTATCAGCTGCTCTACCCGGTGCGAAAGCTGCTGCTTTGGCGGGATATTGTGTCCTTTAAAATGGCGGCGAACAGCCGAAAAATTCTGGAAGCGGCCTTTCCGCCGGAACGGTTTACCACCGCAGGGCACGACCCCAAAAAGGAGTACGACGCCATGGAAGCCTATCTCAAAACCTTTTCCGATCGGACGATCCGCAATGTATTCTGGTCTGCCAACAACTATGCGCTTCCGAAGCGCTCCGCTAAAATCGGTGCGAAAATCACCTACTGGTACGGCGACGACGAAAAGAAGGATCGCAGGCGAGATATCCGGTTCATCAAGCGCTATTTTCCTAAGGCGCGCATCCATGGCATCCCCAAGATGGCCCATGCGGAGCTGGTGATGGTACACCCGGAAAAATTCTGCCGGTATGCGGAAAAATTTCTGACTATGCAAGCGGAGGAAAGATGATATGAGAGAAAAGATCAAACTCTCTGGCGTGCCGGAGACTATGCTGCAAACCATTTACGCAAGGGCGAAGGAGAGCCGGGGACGCGGCGCGATTCACGATGCAAAAGCGGAGGAAATCATCGAGAAGCTGGACTACGATTTTTCCCTTGCGGACAAGGATACGGCCATGCGCAGCGGCGTCATTGCCCGAACCATCGTGCTCGACCGGATGACGAAGGAATGGCTTGCGTCGCACCCCGGCGCGGTAGTGGTCAACATCGCCTGCGGGCTGGATACCCGCTGCTACCGGATGTCGGGTTACGCACATTGGTATAACCTCGACCTGCCGGAAACGATGGCGGTGCGGGAAAAGCTTCTGCCGGAAAGCGGCACGATTTCGCAGATTGCCATGTCCGCCATGGAAGATTGGGGCAGCGAAATCAGCGAGCAGAATGTGCCGGTGCTGATCGTCATCGAGGGACTGACCATGTACCTTTCCGAGAGGAACATACAGCGTATTTTCACGGTGATTTCCAGCCGGTTTTCCAACGCCACAGTCTTTGTGGAAACCATGAATCCTACGATAGTGCGGCACTTCAAGGAGAAATCCATTGACGCAAGCAACGCAAAATTCAACTGGGGAATCAAGAATGGGAAAACACTTGCCGAACTGCTGTCGGATTTTCGCTTTGTGGAGGAACACAGCTTAACCGAGGGCATGGCGGCATTTGCGCCAGTTTACAAGCTGCTGGACAGGCTGCCCGCCGTGCGGAATATTTCCAATAAGATCATCGTTCTGGAAAAGGAGTTGTAGAAGATGTCATTCTTTGAAAACACCCGCAAACCTGTGGGCCTCGGCGGAAAGCTCATGGTCGCCATGATGAATTTGGGTCACAGCCCTGTGGCGCGCTGGGGGCTTCAATTTCTGAATGCTGCGCCGGATGCCAAGGTGCTGGACTGCGGCTGCGGCGGCGGTGCGAACATGAAAAGGCTGCTGAAAAAATGCCCGCAGGGTATTGTCAAGGGC
>OLIX01001984.1_pt1 | contig 16231 bp, 8 predicted proteins | sample 1601331 | NCBI WGS metagenome assembly OLIX01 (sample SAMEA2452120, study PRJEB22498) | human gut metagenome | biome: human feces; feature: human gut; material: feces | place: Australia | collected 2012 | reverse complement strand
ACCGAGGATGAGTGCAAAGATATCGTTACCGGATGCTATCAGAGTCTGGCGTATGACGACTGGTGGCAGATATACAAGATGTATAATGCCAGCGATATGTGCACTGATGACGAATGGATGGGCAATACAACACAGGATCCGGGTGAATACCGCGACTTGGCTCATTATACAGGTAACACACAGACTGCCGGCAATGCTTGCCAGAACTTCTGGCAGTATCGCTACAAAGGTATTTTGCGCTGCAATATAGCAATACAGAACATCCCTTCAGTTGAGTTCAACGATACTACTCTGCGCACCCGTTATGTGGCTGAGGCAAGATTCCTTCGCGCATTCCAGTATTTTGATCTCGTTAAATACTTCGGCGGTGTGCCTATTGTTGAGCGTCTGATGATGCCTACTGAAATTCAGGGCATTACACGTTCTACAAAGGAACAGTGCTACACATTCATAGAGAACGACCTCAAGTTTGCCGTTGCTCACCTTCCCAAGAAGGCTGAATATGCAAGCGACGACCTAGGCCGTGCCACAAGCGGTGCTGCAAAAGGCCTGCTCGCAAAGGTTTATCTCTATCAGGAGAAATATAAGGAGGCTGAGGCCCTGTTGCAGGATCTGTGCTGCCGCGGCTCTTATTCAGGCAATACTCCTGAATATCGCCTGCTCGACAACTTCGGTGATGTTTGGAGCATGGATCACAACAACAGCGAAGAGAGTCTCTTTGAAATACAGACCAACAGCAATCTTACATATAATCTGGGTAATCGTCTGCCTGTCGTTGTAGGTTCACGTAACGATTCAGGATGGTCTTGGGGTATGCCTACAAGTAACCTTGAGAAGGCATTTGTTGATGCCGGTGACGAAGTTCGTCTGCGTTACACGATTCTTCACGACGGTCAGACCGATGTACCCGGTGATCCTACATGGAACGAGGAGAATCCTTATCCTATCAAGAGCAGCGACCATAAATCAGGCCGTGCTAACTTCAAACTCTACATTCCTGTAGAAAAACGTTCTGAGCCATATGATGCTCCGCACATCGCACTTAACTACCGTCTGCTCCGCTATGCTGATGTCCTGCTGATGTACGCTGAAGTTGAGAACGCTCTCAACAACGACAGCGAAGCACGTTGGGCACTCAATCAGGTACGCAACCGCGTAGGTCTTGACGATGTTACAGCTTCAGGTACAGCACTTCGTGATGCTATCCGTCTGGAGCGCCGCCTTGAGTTGGCTTGCGAAGGCAACCGCCTGTTCGACCTCCGTCGCTGGAAAGACGACAACGGCAAATATGCAATTCAGAACATCATGGGTCCTAACGGCAGCTTTGTACGCTACAACCTTGAGGAGTCTACCGATGAGTATGAAATCAACAACCAGCAGGAGCCGAGCAACAAGGGCTACTACTTCACAGAAGGACGTGATGAATTGTTCCCGATACCTACATCAGAAATAACGATGTCTAACGGAAGCATTGTTCAGAACCCAGGATATTAATAAAATAATCTTTAACAATCTATTTCATTAGGGCCGGCTCCATTGGCATGTCGCATACGCAGACTACGGGCACATACAACCAATGGTGGCGGCCTTTTTAAAGGAATAATATTAAATAGGAAAATACATTTTATGGCTAACTTTAAATCATATTTGTTCTTGTTTGCCGCAGCAGCCATGACGGCGTGCAGCGAAGACAATACCTTTGTACCTGAATATACATTGACGGTTGAGGCTGACACAACTATAAATGTGAACATAGACGGTTCAAAGACATTTCAGACCATCGAGGGCTTCGGCTCTTCAGACGCATGGAACATGGACTATGTAGGCCGTTATTGGGACAACACTTCAAAAGAAGGCATCGCACGCTTGCTGTTTTCAAGTGAGCTCGACGCCAACGGCAAACCGCAAGGTATAGGCTTGTCTATGTGGCGTGTCAACTTGGGAGGCGGCACGGCAGAACAGGGCGACGAAAGCGGTATAAACGACAAGCCGGAGCGCCGTGCTGAATGTTTCCTTAATGCTGACGGAACTTATAACTGGAATAAGGCTCCGGGTCAGAGATATTTTATGGAGAAAGCAAAAGAGTACGGAGTTGATAACTTCGTATTGTTCAGCAATACCGCACCTGTCTATTATACAAAGAACGGCAAGGGCTATTCAGACAGCGGAGCCTACAGTAACCTGAAGGATGACTGTTATGACGATTTTGCCGACTTCCTTGCATCTGTAGCAAAGCATTTTGCCGACCAGGGCTATGGCATAAGCTATATCAGTCCTGTCAATGAGCCTCAGTATAACTGGAACAGCGGTCAGGAAGGCAGCGGATGGCAGAACAGCGAAGTGTCGCGCCTTGTAAAGGAACTCGACTCATCACTCAGCAGAAAAGGACTTGCTGACACACGAATCCTCGTCGGTGAGGCAGGAGCATGGAACTATCTTTATGAAACAGCCGGCGACGTGGGTCCCGAGCGCAGTAATGTAATATCAGATTTCTTTGATCCGTCGTCAGAGAATTATATTGGCAATCTGTCTCATGTTCCGGCAGAGATATGCGCACACAGCTATTGGCTCGACACATCATGGTCGCAGATGCAGTCAACACGCGGCTTGGCTGCAAGTGCTGCTCAGCAGTATGGTCTGAAACTTCATCAGACAGAGTGGAGCATGATGAGCGAGAATTATGAGGGCATAAGCAGCTACGACGCAGCATCTTATATGGATCTTGCGCTCGTTATGTCTCAGGTTATGTATAACGACCTTACCGTAGCCGGTGTCAGCTCTTGGTCATATTGGACTACATGTGACCGTGAGCGCTGGTCGCAGAAGAGCCGTTTCTATCTGATACGCCTGCAGCCTCAGGGCGGTGATTACGGAGCTTTGACAGAGGGAGGAACCTATACCGCATCAAAGAATCTTTGGGTGCTCGGCAACTACAGTCTGTTTGTCCGTCCTGGATACAAGCGCGTGTCGGTTACATTGCCTGTTCCTGAAAGCAGAATGTTTGCTTCTGCATACATCTCGCCCGACAACGACCGTCTTGTCGTAGTATACACAAATATGAGCGACAAGTCGATAAAGGTTAACAACACAATCTCGGTGAACGGCCGTACCGCAGAGACTCCTACGCAGTATGTTACATCAGAGACATTAAACCTGCAGCGCTCTTCGAGCTACGAAGTTTCTGTCATACCTTCACGCTCGGTTGCCACTCTTGTTTACGATTTGAAATAATATGACAAAGAACGCCGGGAACAAGTTTGCCGCATCAAAAATATGTTCAAATAAAGCGAACATTCCGGCATCTTCTTCCTGGCGTTTTGTTTAGTATATATTTTAATCGCAAAAATACGAAAAAGACCTCTTTTTATACGAAAAATAGAAAACGAATTATTTATAAAACCTTAAATTTGCATAGAAATTTTTTGATACTGTGTTTTAAATAAATCTGTCTTATATAATCTTTTACCAGAGAGCATAAAAAGACAAATCGAAAAAATGAAAAAACGAATTATTATGTTTAGAAATATTATCTTGTCGGCTATGTCGCTTGCGGCGTTGTCTTCATACGCTGCAGCTGAAAATGTGCGGACATTCGTGGTGCGTACAGACCGGCCAAGACAGACTATTGAGCATTTTGGAGCTTCAGACGCATGGAGCATGAAGTATATCGGACTTTGGCCCGATAAACAGCAGCGTCAAGTTGCCGACTGGCTATTCTCAACCGAAAACGACGCAACCGGCAAACCGAAAGGCATAGGTTTGTCGATATGGCGATTTAACCTCGGCGCGGGAAGTGAGGAGCAGGGCGACAAGGCAGAGATACAGCCCGGAACACGCACCGAATGTTTCCTCAATGCCGACGGCACATACGACTGGTCTAAGCAGAAAGGTCAGATACGCTTTTTGCAGCTTGCCAAAGAACGTGGAGTACCCTACATATTGGCATTTCTCAATTCGCCCCCCGTATATTTCACGCAGAACAGTCTCGCAACCAACACAGGTCGCGGCGGCACGCTGAATCTTCGCTCCGACTGTTATGACGACTTTGCCAAATTTATGGCATCTTCAATTGAAGGAATAGAGAAAAATCACGGAATACATATAGACTATATCAGTCCGCTGAATGAGCCTGACGGCCATTGGAACTGGCTCGGGCCGAAGCAGGAAGGTACTCCTGCAACTACACGTGAGGTGGCACGTGTGACACGAGAACTTGACAAGCAGATAACCAAGCGCAAACTTTCTACCAAAATACTTGTAAATGAGAGCAGCGACCTGCGCTGCCTTCTCGGCAAGCACATGACCGACTGGGAGAGAGCCAACGAACTTGCTGCCCTGTTTACACCCGACAGCACAGACACTTATGTCGGTAAGTGCCGCAACGTTGTACGTGCCATAGCCGGCCACAGCTATTGGACAAACACTCCGCTCGACTTTATGCGAGACATACGCCACGCTCTGCGTGACTCTGTAGCAAAGCTCGGCATTGACTATTGGCAGACAGAATTGTGCATAATGGGCAACGACGAGGAAATTGGCGGCGGAGGAGGCTACGACTTCGGAATGAAGACAGCACTCTACGTGGCTCGCGTGATACACAGCGACCTTGTTGACGGCAATGCCCGTAGTTGGTCGTGGTGGCGCTCTGTTGGAGGTGACTACAAGGACGGACTGATACGCGCCTATAGCGTTGACGACATGAAGACGGGCTATCCCGTTGACTCAAAGCTTATGTGGACACTGGGCAACTATAGTCGCTTTGTGCGCCCCGGAGCCGTGCGTCATGATGTTGAGGCTCATGCATCCGACGGAACAGTTGTTACAGACGGAGCCAACGACATGAAGGGCATTATGTGTTCAGCATACAAGAACAAGGACGGCAAGTGGGTTGTTGTGGCTATCAACTATTCAGAGGCCGTAAAGCCGTTTGACGTAGCATTGTCTGGCGGAGAGAAACTCACGTGGACAATGTATCGCACTTCAGATGTGTCAGGCGAGAGTCTTGCCCCTGTAGGTTCAACCGATGGGCACACTGAACTTGCCCCGCGTTCGGTAACAACGTTCGTTGCAATGTAGCCGTCTGCGGTTGCTTTGCCATCTGTTATCCCGACTGCCTGACCGTAAATTAAGTCATGGCTCGTGCAGCTTTGGGGCGTGTGTTGCAGAACACCATTCAAAAGATAAAGAGAAACAATAATAAATAAAAGAATATTATGCAGAAATTATCAATTTTCCGTACATTAGTGCTGTCGTTGGCACTTCTTGCAGGTTCTGCCGGAGCATCAGCCGCTACAGATGGCGGCACGTTCACTGCCGGCAACAAAACCTTCCTGCTCAACGGCAAGCCTTTCGTGGTTAAAGCTGCGGAATTGCATTATCCGCGCATACCGCGCCCTTATTGGGAGCACCGCATCAAGATGTGCAAGGCTTTGGGCATGAATACCGTGTGTCTTTATGTGTTCTGGAACATCCATGAGCAGCGTGAAGACCAGTTCGATTTCACAGGTCAGAACGACATTGCTGAGTTTTGCCGTCTCGCTCAGAAAAACGGAATGTATGTCATCGTGCGTCCCGGTCCCTATGTGTGTGCAGAGTGGGAGATGGGCGGTCTGCCTTGGTGGCTGTTGAAGAAGAAAGACATACGCCTGCGTGAGCAAGATCCCTATTTCATGAAGCGTGTTGAGAAGTTTATGGCAAAGGTTGGCGAACAGCTTGCGCCGTTGACCATACAGCGCGGTGGCCCAATTATCATGGTTCAGGTAGAAAACGAATATGGCTCTTACGGTGAAGACAAGCCCTACGTGGCTGCTATCCGCGACATCGTGCGCAAATCTGGCTTCACCGACGTAACCCTGTTCCAGTGCGACTGGGCAAGCAACTTCACCCGCAACGGTCTTGATGATCTTATGTGGACGATGAACTTCGGCACAGGTTCAAACATCGACGACCAGTTCCGCCATCTGCGTGAACTTCGTCCCGACGCTCCGCTCATGTGTTCTGAGTTTTGGAGCGGATGGTTCGACAAGTGGGGCGCACGTCACGAGACACGTCCGGCTGCCGACATGGTTGCCAACATCGACGAGATGCTGTCAAAAGGCATATCATTCTCATTGTATATGACTCACGGAGGCACATCTTTCGGTCATTGGGCAGGTGCCAACTCACCGGGATTTGCCCCCGATGTTACATCTTACGATTATGACGCGCCCATCAATGAGTATGGTGCAGCGACACCTAAATATTACACCCTGCGCGAAACAATGCAGAAATATGCCGACGGCAAACTTCCGTCGGTGCCTAAGCCTGCCGCACAACTAATAAGCGTTCCTAAGTTTGAACTTAAGGAGTATGTGCCCCTTGCCTTCGGTGTCGACAGCGTATGTTCTTCACGCACGCCTATGACATTTGAGGAATTAAACATGGGCTGGGGTACTGTTATCTACAACACTACTCTTCCAGAAGTTTCTCAGTCAAGTGTACTTACGCTCAACGGCGCCCACGACTATGCCCAAGTTTATATCGACGGTCGCTATATCGGCAGAACCGACCGTGTGCGCAACGAGACCACGATGGCATTGCCGCCGGTTAAGAAAGGCAGTGTTATGACTATAGTGGTTGAAGGCATGGGACGAATAAATTTCGGACGTGCCATCAAAGACTTCAAGGGACTTACAGGCGATGTTACCATTGCAGCCGTTGTCGACGGCAATGACGTAACATGGAACCTGAAGAATTGGACAATGCGCACGCTCCCCGACAGCTACGAGAATGCCGTTAAGGCTCTTGCCGGAACTAATAACAAGGTGCCGTCAGAACTTAATCTTGCCACAGGTGCCGGATATTACCGCGGAACATTTAATCTTAAGAAAGTGGGCGACACCTTTATGGATATGGAGACATGGGGCAAAGGTCAGGTTTATGTCAACGGACATGCCATAGGCCGCTTCTGGCGGATTGGTCCGCAGCAGACTCTCTATGTTCCGGGATGCTGGCTGAAGAAAGGAACCAACGAGGTTGTAGTCTTCGATGTGGTTGGTCCTCAGAAAGCCGAGATATGGTGCCAGAAGAAACCCGAGCTTGACAAACTGCAGCTCGAGAAGAGCAATCTGCACAACAATCCCGGCGACTGCCCCGACCTTAATTCAGCCAAGCCTGTCGCAACCGGCGAATTTACATCAGCACGCGAGTGGCAGACCGTTAAGTTCGGTTCTGTTGCTAAGGGCCGTTATATCGCCATTCAGTGTCTTGGCGCTCATGACGGAGGCGACGTAGTTTCAATGGCTGAGATCTATGCGCATGACGCAAACGGCAACCGCATAGACCGCAACTCATGGGCTGTGAAGTATGCCGACAGCGAGAACGATGCCGCCGGAAACCACACGGGCGACAAGGCATTCGACCTTCAGGAGTCTACATATTGGAGTACTGTCGGCGGTGTGGTATTGCCTCATCTGCTGGTCATCGACATGGGCAAGGTGCAGAATGTAAGTGCAATAGAATATCTTCCTTGTACTACGCAGACATCTGTCAGCGGAATAAAAGGTTATAAGATATATGTTTATTAATTCTAAGCTAAGGAGGGAACTTTATGTACAAGTTCCCTCCTTTTACATACCAAAAGTGCCATTTAGTACGAATTAATCCTCTTTTTGTACGAAAAAACACCTTTGTATTCTACTGAAAACAGCTAACTTTGCAAAAAGGAAAATTTTACATCACTCGTAATAACAATTTGATAACCTTTGATAAAATGAAATATCGTATTCTTACATTATTCGCTTTAATAGCATTGGCAGTTAAGCCTGCGCTTGCCTCATTGGTCGACGAGAAAGACTATGCTGCATATCTGTTTGTCTATTTCACAGGAAACAGCATCGATGAGGAGGCAATCCGCTTTGCCGTGAGTACAGACGGATACCAATATTGGGCACTCAACGACAACAAGCCGGTGATCGACTCTAAAGTGATAAGCTCTACGGGCGGCGTGCGCGACCCGCACATACTGCGCTGCGAAGACGGCCACACGTTCTATATGGTTGCCACGGATATGGTTTCAGGCAACGGATGGGACTCTAACCGTGCCATGGTGCTGCTGAAGTCGACCGACCTTATCAACTGGACTCATTCAGTAATCAACATTCAGAAGCGCTATCCCGGTCAGGAGCAGCTAAAGCGTGTATGGGCTCCTCAGACAATTTACGACCGTGAGGCAGGCCGTTATCTCGTTTATTGGTCAATGCAGCACGGCTCTGGTCCTGACATAATCTATTATGCCTATGCCAACGATGATTTTACCGACCTTGTAGGTGAGCCGAAACCGCTATTCATCCCGCAGGACAAGAAGTCGTGTATCGACGGCGACATAGTTTATAAGGACGGCGTTTATCATCTCTTTTACAAGACTGAAGGTCACGGCAACGGCATCAAGGTGGCAACAACCCGCTCGCTCACTTCCGGCCAATGGACCGAAAGTCCCGACTACAAACAGCAGACAAAAGAGGCTGTTGAGGGAGCAGGAACATTCAAACTGATTGGCCAGGACAAATACATCCTGATGTACGACGTCTACATGAACGGCCGTTACCAGTTTACTGAGACTTCCGACCTTGAGCACTTTAAGGTTATCGACAGCGAGGTGAAGATGAACTTCCATCCACGCCATGGTACTGTTATGCCTATAACAGCTGCTGAACTTAGAGCGCTGACAGCCAAATGGGGCAAGCCCGAAGGCATTGGCGAACTGCAGCAGAATCCCGTTTTGCCGGGCTTTCATGCAGATCCTGAGATTCTCTACTCGAATAACACAGGCCGTTATTACATCTATTCAACCACCGACGGACAGCCGGGATGGGGCGGATGGTATTTCACAGCTTTCTCTTCTGCCGACCTGAATAACTGGACTTACGAGGGCGTAGTGCTCGACCTCCGTTCTCCACAGGTGTCATGGGCCAACGGCAATGCGTGGGCGCCGGCTATAGAGGAGAAACTCATTGACAGAAAATATAAATACTTCTTCTATTACAGCGGTAATCCCAAAGACAACTCCGGCAAGCAGATTGGCGTTGCCGTAGGCGACTCTCCCGTAGGTCCGTTTAAGGACATGGGCGCCATAGTTACCAAGTCGCCGGCAGGTGGCGGTCAGCAGATTGATGTAGACGTGTTTACTGATCCAATGTCTGGCAAGTCATACCTCTACTGGGGCAACGGCTATATGGCAGGAGCCGAGCTTAACGACGACATGGTGTCGATAAAGAAAGAAACAATAAAGGTGCTTACTCCTAAAGGTGGTTCGCTCAAGGACTATCAGTATCGCGAAGCTCCTTATGTGTTCTATCGTCACGGCAAATATTACTTCATGTGGTCGGTCGACGACACTGGCTCAGCCAACTATCACGTAGCCTACGGAACTTCAGACAGTCCGCTCGGCAAAATTAAGGTGGCAAAAGATCCTATTGTAACCATACAGGACAAAGATAAGCAGATATACGGTCCGGCTCACAATTCGGTTGTGCGCAAGCCCGGAACAGACGAGTGGTACATCGTTTATCACCGCATAAACAAGAATTATATCGACAAGGACAAGCAGCCAGGTATACACCGCGAGGTATGTATCGACCGTATGGAGTTTAACGAAGACGGTACGATACGCCGCGTTGCCATTACTAAATAAGTTGTCCGAAGGTTTATACCTTTGTCAATTACGACATGTAAAACAACAGAGACGACAATGATAAAATTGAAGAAGCCTGTATTACTAGTGCTCGCGGCAATGCTGTCTGTCGCTGTGTGGGCACAGACCGAGAAGCATCCTGATTTCAGAACATCTGTTCCGCGCGACTCCATCTTGCTTAGCGATCCGTGTGTGCTTGCCGACAGCGTCACGGCAACATATTATATGACGGGCACAGGCGGACTGATGTGGACAAGCAAAGACCTCGATACATGGGACGGCCCGTATGTAGTGGCACATCCCGACCCAGACTCATGGACAGGTGCCAAACCGCAGATATGGGCGGCGGAGATACATCCTTATAAAGGCAAATATTATTATTTCGCAACCTTTACAAACGACTCTGTCATTATCGATAACTTCAAGGGCTTGGCCATTCCGCGCCGTTCCACTCAGGTGTTTGTCAGCGACAAGCCCGGCGGTCCTTATCTTCCGATGAAAGGTGCGACATATCTTCCTGCCGACAAATGCACTCTCGACGGCACGTTCTGGCAAGACACCGACGGCAATCCTTACATGGTTTACTGCTGGGAATGGATACAGAACTGGGACGGAACGGTGGAGAAGATGCAGCTGAAGCCCGACCTCAGCGGTTCGGTAGGACAGGCAAAACTGCTGTTCCGTGCGAGCGATTCGCCATGGAGCCGTGAGATTGTTGAGGGCAAACAGCGTCCCAATCGTGTTACCGACGGGCCGTGGCTGTTCCGCACCGGCACAGGACGCTTAGGCATGTTGTGGACAAGTTGGATTTACGACGTCTATACACAGGGCGTTGCCTATTCGGAGAGCGGCACGCTCGACGGTCCTTGGGTGCAGGAACCTCAGCCCATAACGCCTCCGAACCATGGTCACGGTATGCTGTTCAGAGATTTTAACGGCCGATGGCTCATGTCGCTTCACAGCCATAAAGTGGTTAACGGACAGTATATACGTGTGCCGCAGCTGTTTGAAGTAGACCTTTCGGGCGACAAACTCGTGTTGGGGCGCCACATCACAGGGCGTGCCGATGCGGCAAAGAAATAAAATATTGAATAAGTACATATCCGTGGCAGGGTCATTGTTGGGCATGCCACGGATATTATAATATATACCAAAACAAGAAATCTGCCATGAAAGATTTAAGACATATACTTATTTTTTGTGCCTTTGCCTGCACATTGCCGGCATGTGCCGGTGTTCACCGGGTTATGGCCGAGCCTGATTCGGTCAGTCTTTTTTCTTATGCCACGGCTGACGATGACGGCCGCAGCGGACTGCGTTTTGCTTGGAGCAGTGACGGCCGTCACTGGACATCCATAGGCAACGGCCGCAGTTATCTCAGGTGCGACTATTCGTTATGGGGCAGCGAGAAACGTATGCTCAAGCCCGAGATGTATCGTAGTGCCGACGGCGTGTGGCATTGTGTGTGGCAGTTGCATGCCGGAGGCCGTGAGTTTGGCATTTCTTCGTCTGCCGACCTTACCGACTGGCGCCGTCAGACTTATTTCACCGATGCGCGCTTTACTGACCGTGTTCCATCGTCGTGGACACGTTATCCGCAGGCTGAGGCCGTTATTGGCGGCAAGTCTTATAGCGGCACAGTGGCTAAAGTGGCATGGACTGATGTTGAGCGGCTCATACGTTATGCCGGATATAATGATTATCGCCAGTCGCTCTATAACGAGTGTGCCGCAGAGGATGGTGTTCGCTTTGCCGGACTTCAGCCCGTCAGTCTTACTCTCACGGCACGTCCTGCTGAGGCCAAGGCCATAAGCAACCATCTTATTGGTGTGTTCTTCGAGGACATCAACTATGGCGCCGACGGCGGTCTGTATGCCGAACTGGTGCAGAATCGCGATTTTGAATATGCCGAAGGCGAAAACGGAAGCGTGAAAGGGTGGGGCCCTGCTTATGCGTGGACCGTTGAGGGCAGCGGTGCGTCAATGACTATAGGCACTTCGATGCCGATAAATCCCAACAATCCCCATTACGCAACTATAAAGTTCGCTTCGGCCGGCATGGCTCTCGTTAATTCGGGCTACGACGGAATAACCGTGAAAAAAGGCGAAAAATACAACCTCTCGCTGTTTGTCCGCCTTGCCGATGCACAGACAAAGACAGCGAGGATACGTGTTAGTCTGCGCGGAAGCAACGGCCGCGAACTCGCTTCTGCCATAGTGAAGGCTGCTCCCGGCGGTTGGAAAAAGCTTAAGGCCACGCTCACCGCATCAGAGGCCGACGCTAAGGCAAGTCTTGTTGTGGCTCCTGTGTCGGCAGGAACATACGATTTTGACATGATTTCGCTCTTCCCTAAAAACACGTTCAAGGGCCGTGCCAACGGACTTCGTGCCGACCTTGCGCAGACCATAGCCGACATACATCCGCGCTTTGTACGTTTTCCTGGAGGATGCGTTGCCCACGGACAGGGCATAGACAACATATACCGCTGGAAAAACTCTATCGGACCGCTTGAGAGCCGCAAGCCCATGAAGAATCTTTGGGGCTATCACCAGACCATGGGACTGGGCTATCTTGAGTATTTCCAGTTTTGCGAGGACATCGGTGCCATGCCTCTCCCCGTGATAGCCGCAGGCGTTCCCTGTCAAAATTCGGCGTGCATACCCGGCCGTCTGCTCGGCGGAGGCCAGCAGGAAGGCATACCTCTCGACAGTATGGAGGCATATATACAGGACATAATCGACCTCATCGACTATGCCAATGCCGACCCAAAGACCAACAAGTGGGCACGTATGCGCGCTGAGGCAGGTCATCCCAAGCCGTTTAATCTTAAATATATAGGTATAGGCAACGAAGACCAGATAACAGATGTGTTTGAGGAGCGATTCACCATGATATACGAAGCCATACGCTGTCGCCGCCCCGGCATAACCGTAGTGGGCACGGTTGGGCCGTTTTATGAAGGTTCCGACTACGAAGAAGGGTGGGCACTTGCCGACAAACTGGATGTGCCTGTTGTAGACGAACACTATTATGTGGCTCCGGGCTGGTTCATACACAATCAGGACTTCTACGACCGTTACGACCGCTCCAAGTCGAAAGTATATCTCGGTGAATATGCCGCTCATCTGCCGGGCCGTCCCAACAACATAGAGACAGCCCTGTCAGAGGCCCTTTATCTTACGTCTGTAGAGCGCAACGGCGATGTTGTTGAGATGGCTTCTTATGCTCCGTTGCTGGCAAAAAAAGTGCATACGCAGTGGAATCCCGACATGATTTATTTCGACAACGGCAGTGTAAGTCCTACGGTGGGATATTATGTTCAGAAGATGTTCGGCAACAATTCTGGCGACAGTTATGTTCCTGTCGATCGCACTTTAGACAACAGTTGCGCCGATGTTGACCTCCGTGTGGCATCTTCTGTCGTTGTTGACAGCAATACAGGCGATGTTATTCTGAAACTTGTCAACATGCTGCCCGTTGAAGTTAATACAACAGCCGACCTCTCGTCGCTCACCGACGGCGGACGTGCCTCGCTTACAGTGCTGTCGGGCAGTCCTTCAGACACTAATGCCAAGCCTGTTGACAGCAGCGTTACGTTCGGCAGTAAGTTCAGCTATGCCATGCCGCCTTACTCGCTAAGCGTGATACGCATGAGCGGTAAGGGCAAATAGCTAAATTATGTTCAGGTGTTGCAGCATGGCTATGCCCATAACTTGCAGGTAAAGTTAACGGGCACGGCAACGAAATGGCTTATGTAAGAATGACATTAAGTTTGAGTTTAAATATCATACAACATGAAATTTGTAAGTTTAAGATTTGCGGCTGTTATGGCTTTTGCCTGTGTCTGCGGACAGACGTTTGCCCAAGGCACGGCCGAAGACTATCGCCGCGCCTATGCGCTGCGGGATAAATACAGCGCTTCTAAGGTTTATTATTCGGGCGTGCGTCCGTCATGGATAGCCCGGACAGACAGCTTCTGGTATGTGCGCAACACGCCCGAGGGCCGTGTCTATGTGGTTGTGGATGCCGGAACTCGGCAGCGCACCGACCTGTTCAACCACAAGGCTCTTGCCGAAGCATTGGCCAAGGCAACAGGCAAGGATGTAAAGCCGGGTGCTCTCTATCTCGACCGTCTGGCGGTTGACAAGGCCGAGGGCTGCCTTAACTTTGTTTTTAACAATCACAACTGGCGTTATAACATTGCCGGAGACGGCAAACTCGACGACTGCGGCGAACTGCCGAAGGTTAAGCAGCGCCACTGGATGGAGGTTGACGACGAGAAAGATGCCGAACCTGTGGCTTCGCCCGACGGCCGCTATACGGCTTTTGTGAGGGAGAACAATATATGGGTGCGCGAGACTGCCACAGGCAAAGAGCGCCAGCTGAGCGTCGACGGCACCTTGGGTAACTATTATTCGGCATATATCAGATGGTCGCCCGACGGCAAGAAGGTGGCTGCATGCAAAATTCGTCCTGCCGAAAAGCGTTATGTCTATTATGTGGAGTCATCGCCGTCAGACCAGCTTCAGCCTAAGCTGCACAAGCAGGAATATGCCAAGCCGGGTGACGAACTGCGCTTTAAGGTGCCATGTATATTCGATGTTGAGACGGGCCGTGCCATCGTGCCGTCTACAGAGCTGTTCGGCAGTCAGTATGACCTGTGGGGCCCCGACTGGTCGGCCGACAGCCGCAGCGTTACGTTTGAGTATAATCAGCGCGGCCATCAGGTTTACCGTGTGCTCGAACTTTCGGCAGAGACGGGAGCCGTAAGGACATTGATTGAAGAAACAAGCAAGACGTATGTAAACTATCCCATGCGCTACCGCTACGACCTGAGCGACGGCCGTCACATAATATGGGCAAGCGAGCGCGACAACTATAATCATCTCTATATGTACGACCGCGCCAAGGGCAAGGCTGCATGGCAGATAACCAAAGGCAAATGGTATGTGCGCAGCGTGATAAAGGTGGACGAGAAGAACCGTCAGATATATTTCTCTGCCAACGGTGTCGTGCCGGGCGAAGACCCTTATCTGATACGTTATTACCGCATAGGATTCGACGGCAAGAACATGACTTGCCTTACGCCTGTTGAGGGCATGCACGAGGCATGGCTGTCTGACGATGCCCGTTATCTTGTTGACACCTATTCGATGGTGGACAAGGCTCCTGTGGCTGTGCTGCGTGACGCTGCCACCGGCAAGGAGATAATGCCCCTCGAAACGGCCGACATAAGCCGGCTGCTGGCTGAGGGCTGGAAGGCTCCCGAGGTGTTTACGGCTAAGGGACGCGACGGCAAGACCGATATGTGGGGTATAATAATACGTCCTACTAACTTTGACCCGTCGAAGAAATATCCCGTTCTCGAATATATCTATCAGGGACCGGGCAACCAGTATGTGCCTAAGACATTTATTCCCTACAACTGGTATATGACTTCTATTGCCGAGCTTGGCTTCATCGTTGTTATGGTCGACGGCATGGGCACGTCGTTCCGTTCGCGCGAATTTGAGAATATGTGCTACAAGAATCTGAAGGACGCCGGACTGCCCGACCATATTGCGTGGATAAAGGCTGCGGCTCAGAAATATCCTTATATGGATGCCGACAATGTAGGCATATTCGGCTGTTCTGCCGGCGGACAGGAGGCTATGGGCGCCGTGCTGTTTCATCCCGAGTTTTACAAGGCTGCCTATTCTGCCTGCGGATGTCATGACAACCGTATGGACAAGATATGGTGGAACGAGTTGTGGATGGGCTATCCTATAGGTGAGCAGTATAAGGAGTGTTCTAATGTTGATAATGCTCATCTGCTGAGCCGTCCGCTGATGCTTGTCGTAGGTGAACTCGACGATAATGTCGACCCGGCGTCAACCATGCAGGTTGTCAATGCGCTCGAAAAGGCAGGAAAAGACTTCGAACTGGTTGTTATTCCAGGTGCTCATCACACAATGGGCGAGGACTACGGCGAGCACAAACGTTATGATTTCTTTGTGAGAAACCTGCTTAAAAAGACTCCTCCGGCATGGAGCGAGATTAAGTAAGGTTTGCATGGATATTTGATATTCTTTTATTTTCCATAATCTTCCTGCGGTGTGTCGATTGTTATCCTATTCGGCATGCCGCAGTTTCTTTTTTATCTGAAGTAGAAATATTAATTTTTTGTTTTTCCGTTATACTTGTTTTTGTTGATATTTTCATTTAAAAGCGAATTATATTTACGTGAATTCGGGATAAAATACCACCCATAAGAATTAGTAATCTCGCAAATATTTTGTATCTTTTATAGGTGAAAATCAAATAGTTACAAATAATACGAGCGATGACAACCAAATACAAAGTAACTGAATTATTCTGTATTGTCGATGAATTTGAGTATTGAACTTTCAAAAAATCTGCATTTGCCATCATTATGTGAATGGCATAAGGCGCAGGAATCATAAGAGGCGCATATAAGAAAGCGATATAATGACCATACTTATATTCTATCATTTCGGCACTTACCCCAACTTCAAGGAATATTATCTCAACTGTATCCTGGGCCAGCTAAGAAGTTATTTT
>OLIX01001975.1_pt1 | contig 16319 bp, 13 predicted proteins | sample 1601331 | NCBI WGS metagenome assembly OLIX01 (sample SAMEA2452120, study PRJEB22498) | human gut metagenome | biome: human feces; feature: human gut; material: feces | place: Australia | collected 2012 | reverse complement strand
CAGCAGTTTTCTTCTTTTTTAGACATAATTTATCACTCGAAATGTCGGATGAACCTGTTTGTCATAAAACCTGCCATTTCAATGAACAAAGCCTATGGTTTTACCGCATAAAACCATAGATATTGCATCAAAAAGGCACTGATTTTAGGCAAAAGAACGACTAAAGCTGAAAGATAATTCTTATAACTCATTGGTGTACAAAGAATTAACCAAACAGCTCATTTTTTGCCTTATTTACATCCAAAGTTGCCTGCACACAAAACACAGGCCGTCTCAATGCGTCAAAAACAAAAAGTTTTCTTTTAATCATATCCCGAAACAGCATGTTTCATCAACGGATAATTATTGTCCTAAACCAATCTTTCAGCACACCGCCATAATTATCTTGCGAATCGCTTACAAGAATAAGAACCCTGCTCCCATCCACAAGTTTCGGTCCAAAACACATACCCTCATAATTTGCCACAGACCAGTCAAGAAGAGTAAGGCGTGTTACAAATGAATAGACAAGCCGCTTATCAACAAACTTAGTATTGGCTCCGATATCTCCACCAGATGGTATAGGCTCTGATTTTCCAGGCTCAATCTCATATAATTTACATCGAACAAAAGCGCCGAATTTTAGACTAGGTACAAAAAACTCACGTTCAAGGACTAAAAGACGACCGGAGCCAAGGGCCGCAATCTCACTTACGCCAATAGCGTAATTACTCGATTTTTTATCGGCCATAGGCGCATCCATAATATAGGCATACTGACTGACTGGCTGAAGATTGTCATCAAACGACTGAAGCCTCAACACATTTCGCACGTGATTTAACGACGTTGCACACTCGCCGTCGCCATTCAACGTACTCTCGTTTATCGTCCAAAACAGATGTGACTCTTCATCATAAGCCAAAGACTCAAAGCCATAATTGCCGGCACACTTTTTATAAACATCAGGAACATTCATCTTGCGGCCCGTATTTTTCCCGATAGAGTCATATTCACTTATAACATTATCACACTCACGGCTAATAAAAAAAGTCCCGGACGAAGGCCTGTATGCAATACCTTCGCAATCAGCATTTTTCAAAGAATCACCCCTGAACCCAAGATTTTCAACATTTTTAATTTCACCAGACACAGAATCGACATCTATTCGAAACGAGAAAAAGCCGTCAGTAGCAGATTTATCTGAAACTACGGCATATTCATCTCCGCCGACATGCGTTATTCCGCTATAATTTCCTGGAGGAATTTTTCCCGGAAAAGCTTTTTGGCCACAATCTTTAACTAACATTGTCTGGGCTATAGATGCGTATGAGCACATCAAAATCAATATCATTGAAACTAATCTTGTCTGCATAATCGTTTATCTTAATACAATATCCAGATCAACATAAAACCTGTCACTATGTTAATACGGAAATATCATTGACAGATGCAAATGTAATAAGAAATATTCTTTATGAGCAAAAAAGCCGTATTAAAATCATGTATAAAAGCATTGTAAATAAAATGAAACTTTAAAATAATTCTTTGTAATGACAATTTTTTTATATAACTTTGCGCCTCAAATAGTAAACTATATAATAAAATCAATATGGCCAAAAAATTTGCCGAGCACAATGGTCTAAATCTTACAGAGACTAACAAGATTGTGCTTGATAGCTGGAACAAGAATAATGTATTTGAAAAATCAATAACAGAGCGTGAAGGATGTCCACAGTTTGTATTCTTTGAAGGTCCTCCTTCAGCAAACGGACACCCGGGCATACACCATGTCCTGGCACGTACAATCAAAGACACTTTCAACCGTTACAAGACGATGAAAGGATTTCAGGTTCACCGCAAGGCCGGATGGGATACTCACGGACTGCCTGTAGAACTTGGAGTAGAAAAAGAACTTGGCATTACCAAGGCTGATATCGACAATAAGGAATCGGATAAATATATCTCTGTTGAGGATTACAACAAGAAATGCCGCGAAAACGTCATGAAGTTCACGGCTGAATGGAGAGAACTTACCGAAAAGATGGGCTATTGGGTTGACCTCGACCATCCTTATATCACATACGACAACAAATATATCGAGACCCTTTGGTGGCTTCTGAAACAGTTGTATAACAAAGGACTATTGTACAAAGGCTATACTATACAGCCATATTCTCCGGCTGCAGGAACGGGTCTGTCAAGCCACGAGCTGAATCAGCCCGGATGCTACCGCGATGTTAAGGATACAACGGTTACAGCTCAGTTTGCAATCATTGATCCGAAGCCTGAAATGACAGAATGGGGTAAGCCATATTTCCTTGCATGGACAACAACTCCATGGACACTTGCAGCAAACTCAGCACTTTGTGTCGGCCCGAAAATCGACTATGTTGCCATTCAGACATACAACGGATACACAGGAGAACCCGAGACTGTTGTAATGGCAGAAGTACTTGTTCCGTCTTATTTCAACACTAAGAACGAGAACAACGACCTTTCAAGCTACAAGAAAGGCGACAAAGTTATACCTTATAAAATTGTAGGACACTATAAAGGCACTGACCTTGTAGGCATGAAATACGAGCAGCTGTTGCCCATGATTAAGCCTATGACTGACGGTGCGTTCCGCGTTATCCCCGGTGATTACGTTACAACTGAAGACGGTACAGGTATTGTTCATATTGCTCCTAACTTCGGAGCCGACGATGCCAACGTGGCTAAAAAGGCAGGTGTGCCGCCTATCGTGATGATAACGAAGAAAGGCGAACAGCGTCCTATCGTGGATCTTGAAGGAAAATATTTCGTAATTGACGACCTTGACCCCGACTTTGTTGAGAAGTTTGTCAACAAGGACGCATGGAACAAATATGCCGGAAGATATGTAAAGAATGCCTATGACGACACTCTCACAGACAAAGACGAGACATTGGACATATCTATCTGCATGGACCTCAAGGCCGCTAACAAGGCATTTAAGATAGAAAAGCACGTACACAGCTATCCTCATTGCTGGCGTACAGACAAGCCTGTGCTCTATTATCCGCTTGACAGCTGGTTTATCCGCTCAACAGCATGCAAGGAAAGCATGGTTGAAAAGAATAAAACCATCAACTGGAAACCTGAAAGCACCGGTACGGGACGTTTCGGCAACTGGCTCGAAAATCTTAACGACTGGAACCTTAGCCGTAGCCGTTTCTGGGGAACACCGCTTCCAATATGGCGCGATGAAGACGGAAACGAGATATGCATAGGCTCATTGCAGGAACTTTATGACGAAATAGAAAAGAGCGTTGCTGCCGGATTTATGACAAGCAATCCGCTAAAGGACAAAGGTTTTGTGCCCGGTGATTACTCACAGGAGAACTATGACAAGATAGACATGCACAGACCTTATGTCGACAACATCATACTTTGCAGCAAGGCCAACAAGCCTATGAAGCGTGAAACCGACCTTATAGACGTTTGGTTTGACTCAGGCAGTATGCCTTATGCACAGATTCACTATCCGTTTGAAAACGCAGACATGATAGACAAGAACCTGGCATTCCCTGCTGACTTTATCAACGAGGGTGTTGATCAGACCCGCGGATGGTTCTTCACTCTGCATGCCATAGCAACTATGGTGTTTGACAGCGTAGCGTTCAAGAACGTTATTTCAAGTGGTCTTGTGCTTGATGCAAAAGGCAACAAGATGAGTAAGCGTCTCGGCAATGCCGTTGATCCGTTTGAAACACTTGAGAAGTATGGCACTGACGCAGTGCGCTTCTATATGCTGACAAACTCAGCTCCATGGGACAACCTTAAGTTCGATCCAAACGGTGTTGATGAAATACGCAGAAAATTCTTCGGAACATTATATAATACATACTCATTCTTCAGTCTGTATGCCAACGTTGACGGATTCGACTATTCACAGGCAGAGATTCCTGTTGCGGAGCGTCCTGAGATTGACCGTTGGATTCTTTCTGAACTCAACTCACTGATTAAGGGCGTTGATGCGTCATTGTCTGACTATGAGCCAACAAAGGCAGGCCGAATGATTGATGAATTTGTAAACGATGACCTCAGCAACTGGTACGTCCGCCTTAACCGCAAACGTTTCTGGGGTAAGGAGATGGACAAAGACAAGTTGTCTGCATATCAGACATTGTACACCTGTCTTGAAACAATATCTAAGTTGCTGGCTCCGTTCTCACCGTTCTATGCAGACCAGCTGTTCCGCGACCTTGAGAATGTAACCGGCCGTGACACTGCCGAATCTGTACACCTTACCAACTTCCCTGTTGCCGACGAAAGTCTTATCGACAAGGATTTGGAAACTAGAATGGAAATGGCACAGAAGATAACCTCTATGGTTCTTGCTCTGCGCCGTAAGGTTAACATCAAGGTACGTCAGCCGCTACAGGCAGTAATGATTCCGGCCATAGATGACAATCAGAAGAGACATATCGAAGCTATCAAAGACCTTGTAATTAACGAGGTGAACGTTAAAGAGCTGAAATTTGTTGAAGGTTCAGACGTATTGGTCAAGAAGGTTAAGTGTAACTTCCGAACCATGGGTAAGAAGTTTGGCAAACTGATGAAAGGCATCGCTGCGCAGATGAACAATCTGAGTCAGGAAGACATCCATACACTTGAGAAAGAAGGCAAGATCAACATTAAAGTTGACGACCAAGAGGTTGCGGTAGAAGCTACAGATGTTGAGATAATCAGTGAGGACATTCCCGGATGGCTGGTTGCCAATGACGGCAATCTGACTGTAGCCCTTGAGATAAAGCTCAATGAGGAACTGAAGAACGAGGGTATGGCACGCGAACTCATCAACCGTATTCAGAACTTGCGCAAGGATTGCGGACTGGAGATTACCGACAGAATCAATGTTACGATAGCTCCTAATGACCAAATAGAGAAGGCAGTCAACGCATTTGCCGACTATATCAAGGGACAAGTTTTGGCCGACTCTATTACATTGGCTGATAATGACGGTAATAGCACCAACTTCGACGACTTTGATGCTAACATAAAGGTGGAAAAAGTTTAACCTCTAAATACTAACTTTAAAATTTATCTATTATGGCAGAAAAAACACGTTATAGCGATGAAGAACTCGAAGAGTTCAGAAGCATAATTAACGATAAGCTCAAGCTGGCCCGTCGCGACTACAGTCAGATGATGAAAACTCTGATGAATGCCGACGGAAACGATGTGGACGACACGTCACCAACTTACAAGATACTGGAAGAAGGCAGTGCCACACAGACCAAAGAAGAGCTTATACAGCAGGCAAGCCGCCTACAGAAGTTCATACAGGGACTTGAGGCTGCGCTTATAAGAATTGAGAATAAAACTTATGGCATAGACCGTATAACAGGCGAACTTATACCTAAAGAGCGTCTGCGTGCCGTTCCCCATGCAACATTAAGCGTTGCATCAAAGAATGCCAGAAATCACTAAATGGAAAGTAACAGTACATATAAGAGAAAAGGGCTGATAGCCATATTTGCAGTTATTATACTTCTCGTTATTGACCAAGTAATAAAGATTGAGGTCAAAACCAGTATGTGTCTGCACGAAAGTATCAGAATCACCGACTGGTTCTACATTAGCTTTATCGAGAACAATGGTATGGCTTACGGGATGACGATAATAAACAAATTGGTTCTCAGCCTTTTTCGAATTGTAGCGATAAGTGTAGTGGGCTACTACATTTACAAACAGATTAAGAACAACGCAAGGACGTTCTATATAGCTTGTCTGCTATTGGTTTTGGCCGGTGCAGCAGGCAATCTGCTCGACTGCATGTTCTATGGTCTGATTTTCAATGCATCTTCCCCCTACTACGTTTCTTATTTCGTACCTTTCGGTCACGGCTATGCCCCGTTCCTTATGGGTAAGGTTGTAGATATGTTCTATTTCCCGCTGATAGTAACAACATGGCCCGATTGGGTTCCGTTCTGGGGAGGAGACGAATTTATATTCTTCAGCCCCGTATTCAATTTTGCCGATGCCTGCATTAGCGTCGGAGTAATATTATTGCTGCTGTTCTGCCGCAAAGAATTGTCACAAATATCATTTATCAGAAAATGAAAAATAATATATGTCTTCTGTTCATATCGCTCTTGCTGATTATGTTTTCATGCAAACCGCAAGTGCCTGGAAAATATCTTCAGCCGGATGAGTTTGAAGACATATTATATGACTATCATTTAGCCGATGCAATGGTTGACAATAACGGTACGAACGAGGCAAAATATCAAACAACGCTCTATCGCCAAGCGGTACTTAAGAAATATGGAATAACGCAAGCCGAGTTTGATTCGTCACTTGTCTATTACGTAAGGCATGCCGACAGACTTCATAAGATTTATGAAAACCTGTCGAAACGCCTTAGTGACGAAGCCTTGGCTTTAGGTGCTTCGGCTAACGACATAAGCCAATACGGAGATATGACTTCGGCTAAGGATACCTCAAACATGTGGCGAGGTGTTCCGTCGTGCGTGCTCATGCCGGATGCCCCCTATAATACCATGTCGTTTGAGATTAATGCTGACAGCACTTACCATAATGGCGACAAACTGATATTCAGCTTTAACAGCAACTTTATCTTTAAAGATGGTGTGAGAGATGGCGTGGCAATGCTCGCTATACAGTTTAAAAACGACAGCATAGCCAGCACAGTCATTCATCTGTCTTCTAATTCAAGTTACAGCTTAACAGTTTCCGATACTGAGAATAATGGAATAAAGGCCATTAGGGGATTTATTTATTTGAATAAATCTACGTTTGAGCAAAGCAAGAACTCATTAAGCCTGATGTCAATAAGCAACATCCGACTAATAAGAATGCGAAACAACGGACTTAACAATCCGTCAAAGGCGGATAATCAGACATCTGGCAACAGAGACACACTGCAAAGGATGAACAACACTGGTATGACCAGACGCGCCGACTCAATAAACAGAAATGCACAACCGGCCAACCAAACAGCAACACCGATACACGCCACACCAAACGGTCCGATGCAAATGAGACGTGTCGCTCCAACGATGCAAAAGATGCAGGCACAATAGCCTTTGTAATAACGCATAACAGATTTTTTGATATGGCAAGACGGATAGCAGCCAACAGGGTTATCATCGACGACAGGCAACTGGTTCAATATGTCGTTGAAATAGAAAATGGCATTGTCACCAACTACTATCCACTTACCGAAGAACAGCCTTTTACCGAATGGCTTGGCGGCACCATACTGCTGACTAAAGACGCAAACGGCATAATAAGAGCCAGCAAAGACGGTAAGTTTATTGAATGACAAACACAAATCAATCACATCTTACAAAGATGTTTTATCTCTAAGCTAAATACGCAATAATAATAAAATCCTATTTCCGTCTTTATGTTGAACAGACGACAATACAATAAATGAAAGACATAAAGACGGCTGAGAAATCAATCTACTTGTATTTTTTATATATTCATCCTTATGCCCGCTTGCAGCTAAATGTGGAAGCGGTGATGTTTCTTTGCCTTACGCGGAGTCATCGGACTGAATGATTCTGTTGAAGAACCGCCGCTCCAGCCATTGACAGAAGCACCTCCATAAGGCACGCCACGATATTGTGCATAGCGTTGACGTATGCGGTCAACATAGTCAACCGTTTCAGAGCCTCTCATGTATCCGTGTTTTACCACAGGATCATTATAATATTGAGGCTTTTCAAGCGCAAGGATATAATATGCCACATCGCGCCAGCGGTGAGGACTCTTTCCGTTTTTACGGGCAAGAGCCATGGCGTCCTGCACATGAAAATAGCCGCCGTTGTATGAAGCAAGTACAAACAGCTGCCGCTCAGACGCACTTGGAATATTTCTGAAATACCCGTTCAGCTCACTTAAATAGCGGGCTGCCGCCTTTACATTCTGCTCAGGATTATGAATATCCGACATTGAAAGTCCGAGATGAGCCGCCGTTCCAGGCATAATCTGCATCAGTCCGCGCGCACCGGCCCACGACCTTGCCTCAGGGTCAAAGCACGATTCCTGATAACATTGTGCCGCCATAAGCCGCCAATCCCAACGCGCCATTGGAGCATACTTCTTGAACAACGGGTCATAATGCGAAATCACGCCCCCGGCTCTGTTAAGGAACGGAGCATATACATGACGCTTAACGCTGTTTGAAGACAGCAGATAATTCTCCTCTTTCTTTATGTCAGCAAGCATGTTAGGCTTAAACCAGTTGTTAAGGCTGTCGGCAAGTTCCTTGTTACCTGTGTCAACAGCCCACTGCACTCCCAGCGAATCAACGCCTGCGCCACAGGCTATAAGTTTGTTTTTCTGCGATATTTTCTTTGGCAGCGGAAAAGCTATAACGTCTGCATCACCTTCCTGCAGGCGCTTAACCATCTCCATCGTATCCTTGCACACCTCTATACGCAACGAAACGCCAAGTTTCTGCGCAAACTTCTCGCACAGAAGATACTGCGCTCCCATGCCACGGCCACGATAGTCATAATATGTTTCAGGACCCGTCAGCGTCAGTGCTATCAGCTCGCCGTTGCTTACTATGTCACTTACCGTAAAATTGTCATCCGGCAATATTGTGTCTGTCTGAACCTCACCCCAAGGAGTAACCACAGGCTCCTTTTTGCTTTCAGTACATGAAAACAAAAACGAGACAAACATAAAAATCAATATCACTCTTAACGTATGACACATATTTCTTTTATAAAGATGCAGATATAATTCAATCTGCCGCAAATCGGGGTACAAAAATACAACATTTCTTGCAATTCTTCTTAAAAAAGCGTATTTTTGCCACGTATTTTTAATTAATTTATTAAATATGTTGCGCATTGCAGTACAATCTAAAGGACGTCTGTTTGACGACACGATGAATTTGCTCAACGAAGCAGATATAAAGATAAGTTCAAATAAGCGTACTCTTCTGGTTAAATCATCCAACTTTCCGCTTGAAGTTTTATATCTCAGAGACGATGACATTCCACAGAGCGTGGCCACCGGTGTTGCCGACATAGGCATCGTTGGAGAAAACGAATTTCTCGAAAGAAACGAGAACGCCGACATAGTCTATCGCCTCGGATTCAGCAAATGCCGCTTGTCGCTTGCCATTCCAAAGGCAGCCGACTATAAAGGTATAGAATGGTTTAACGGCAAGAAGATTGCCACCTCCTACCCTGTCATCCTTAAAAAGTTTTTAGACGAGCATAACATCAATGCCGAAATTCATGTTATAACCGGAAGCGTTGAGATAAGTCCGGGCATAGGTCTTGCCGACGGAATATTCGACATTGTCAGCAGCGGTTCCACTCTCGTAAGCAACAACCTTCAGGAAGTTGAGGTCGTGATGAAAAGCGAGGCTGTGCTGATTGCCAACAAGAATCTTGATAAGGACAAGCAGGAACTGCTCGACCAGATGATGTTCCGCTTCAAGGCGGTGCGCAATGCTGAGGACAAAAAGTATGTCAGGATGAACGTGCCAAAGACTCATCTTAAAGAAATCATCGACGTGCTGCCGGGACTTAAAAGCCCCACGGTAATTCCGCTTGCCGACGACGAATGGTGTTCTGTGCATACCGTGCTGGATGAAAAAAGATTTTGGGAAATTATCGGACGCCTGAAAGAGATGGGAGCACAGGGCATTCTTGTTACTCCGATTGAGAAAATGATACTATAACGCAGGTTTACAAAACATTTACGACAATGAAAATATACAGATATCCAAAGCGTGAGGAATGGACTGAAATAACTGAGCGTCCGTACATCGACACAGAAGAACTTACAGCCACCGTAAAGGCCATACTTAATGACATAAAGGAAGGCGGCGACGGTGCGTTAAGAAAATATGAGGAGAAGTTCGACCATGTAAGACTGGACAGCATTGAAGTGTCACAAAGCGAGATTGACGATGCCGTCAACCATATTCCTGCCGAACTTCACCGCGCCTTGGTATCTGCCCATCACAATATTGCAGCCTTCCATGAGGCACAGAAAATCAGCTGCCCAAAGGTTGAAACTCAGCCGGGCGTAACATGCTGGCAGAAATGCGTGCCTATCGAGAAGGTCGGCCTTTACATTCCGGGCAGCACAGCACCGCTTTTCAGCACGGTTCTCATGCTTGCCACTCCTGCAAAGATTGCAGGATGCCGCGACATCGTGCTGTGTACTCCTCCGGGACGCGACGGAAAGGTTAATCCTGCCATACTTGCCGCTGCCTCAATAGCTGGCGTAAGCCGTATCTTCAAGGCAGGAGGCACTCAGGCTATAGGCTGCATGGCATACGGAACTGAAAGCATACCAAAGGTGTATAAGATTTTCGGCCCTGGCAACAGATACGTTATGGCGGCAAAACAGATTGTGTCTATTAAAGACGCTGCAATAGACATGCCTGCCGGCCCGTCGGAAGTGTGCGTCATTGCCGACGAAAACAGCAATCCAGAGTTTATCGCTGCCGACCTGCTCTCGCAGGCTGAACACGGCACCGACTCGCAAGTGATGCTCATCACCTCATCGGAAAAGACACTTGACCTTACACGTGAACAGATTGAGACACAGCTCAACGCACTGCCTCGCAAAGACATTGCAGCGCAAACTCTCGTCAACAGTAAGCTCATACTTGTAGACAATCTTGACGAAGCCATAGAGCTTAGCAATATGTATGCCCCAGAACATCTTATCATTGCCACCGACAATTATGACGAACTTGCCGCAAAGGTGGTCAATGCGGGCAGCGTATTCCTTGGCAAATATGCCTGTGAAAGTGCCGGCGACTACGCAAGCGGCACAAACCATACCCTGCCTACCCACGGATATGCGGTTGCTTACAGCGGAGTAAACCTCGACAGCTTTATGAGGAAAATAACTTTCCAGCATATAACCGAAGAAGGTATTGCCAACATTGGGCGCACTGTGGAGGTGATGGCTGAAAACGAAATGCTCTTTGCACATAAGAATGCCATGACCGTAAGAATAAACAACTTAAAACAAGATTAGCCATGAAGTCACTAAAAGAATTAACACGGCCAAACATATGGAACCTGAAACCTTACAGCAGCGCGCGCAACGAATACGGCGGAAAGGCTGCAAAGGTGTTTCTCGATGCCAACGAGAATCCTTATAACTCGCCTTACAACAGATATCCCGATCCGTTGCAGACCGAGGTTAAGGACAGATTGTCTAAGATAAAAGGCGTAAAGCCCGAGCAGATTTTTCTCGGTAACGGCTCCGACGAGGCCATCGACCTGCTCTATCGCTGCTTCACATGCCCCGGCAGAGACAACGTTGTGGCAATTGAGCCTACATACGGAATGTATAAAGTCTGCGCCGACATCAACGATGTTGAATACCGCAGGGTTGACCTTGACCAGAATTATCAGATCACTGCCGGCCGACTGCTCCACGCATGCAACGACAGGACTAAGCTTATATGGATATGCTCGCCCAACAATCCTACAGGCAACAACATCGTGCGCGACGAGATTGTCAAGGTGATAAATGCGTTTCAGGGCATAGTAGTGGTCGACGAGGCTTACTCCGACTTCTCTTCAGAGCGTCCGTTGCGGCTCGACCTTGCCAAGTTTCCTAATCTTGTTGTGCTCAACACTTTCAGCAAGGCATGGGGATGTGCGGCAATAAGGCTCGGCATGGCCTTTGCACAAAAGGACATAATCAACATTTTCAACAAGGTTAAGTATCCTTATAACGTTAACACGCTGACGCAACAGCAGGCTCTCGAGGCACTTAAAGAGCCTTATGAGGTTGACAAATGGGTTAAGACCATACTGCTTGAAAGGGGCAGGATGATTGAAGCATTCAAAATGCTGCCGTTCTGCGAAAAAATATATCCCACTGACGCCAACTTCTTTCTTGCCAAGATGAACGACGCACAGGCCATTTACGACTATCTTAAAAGTAACGGCGTGATTGTAAGAAACAGAACCAACGTGCATCTTTGCAACAACTGCCTGCGCATAACCATCGGCAGCAAGAGCGAAAACAACGAACTGCTGTCTGCCTTAAGACAATATTAACCCGCACACAGGCTTTGTTTTCTTGCTACTTAGTAATACGGCAACGTAATTTGAACAAGACTTTTATTAAGTCTACATAATAACTACAGATATAACGGACAGACACCTGACTGTATTTTGGTCGGTTTCTGTCCGTTTTTTGTATCCCGAATAAGGAGCAAGAAACCAATCAGACACAGTAATTCAGATAATTTCGAACAGATTATATTTCACTAATTTATTGTGTAACATTCTACCTTCATCTTAGTCCATCATTAAAATTAATAATAATATTAAAGATGTTCCGCAGGATAATACTTCCTACGGAGCATTTATTTTATTGTAAATATTTCAGAACAAATCTGTCTGTTTAACGCTCTCAGAACAGCGATGCTCATCACGAATCCGTGATTTTACACGAAAATCGATAAAAATTGAGCTATTTTATTAAACCATTGACAGTCAGCGCGTTATGCGATATTCAAATAGAATTGTCAATAGTTAAAAAATATTACTCGGCCATTTACGGTGCAAAAGTGGCCGAGTTACGCCATAAAACATGCCCTTTAATCACTCGAAAAGCATGCTTTTACACCCCAAAATCCATGCTTTTTGCCTCGTTATTCATCGCAATAAGCAAACGAATGTTAATTACATTGCATTAATATCACAAATAATTAACACTTATTATCTTTCGTTTTCCCAGATTGAAAAAATATTTTGTCCTAAGTTTTTACCATAAAAAATAGGATAATTAAGTGAAGAATTGGCTTCTTTACTTTTAGTCTTTAACTCAAACATCGAAAGTAAGCAGAACATTAGTCTTGTTGATTCATATTGGTTGCACAGAGAATGTCAAGTAATTTAATCATATCCACAAGACATTTGACTTTAACTCCTTTAACTACTTCTAACTACTTTAACTCCACAAGAGTATTGGATTTTTCACTTTTCGTTTTTCACTTAAACATGCTCCTTTAACTACTAAAAGTCTTATTTTCTCTTTTCCGGACATGAATACTGTCTAATTTTTATACACCACTGTCCAAATTTTAGACATATACAAAAATAGAACATTAACCTATCTTCTTGATATACAATAAAATACGTTTTATGGCATAAATTTGGCAGTTATAATATTGTACAAATTATAAAATTGCCCATAAAAGCACAACCTTAGTATCTGCCGACTGGCCGTTAGCCTTGCATCACCATATGCATGCACATAACAGACGAGGTAATACCTAATCCATATCTTTCAAAAACACGATATGAAAAATCGTATATAAAAATATTGACAGAAAGAACAATAAAATTATAAATATGAAAAAACTTACAATACCAATTATCATGCTCCTCCTGCTTACAAAAGCCAATACACAGCAGATAAACGGCAAGGTGGTAAAGAATCTATGTATGCCTATGGAATATTCCAACGTGGTACCGATAAACACAGCCGACTCTAATCTGATAACAGGAGAACTTACGGACAAAGAAGGCAAATTAGTTGTAAACAACACTACATACAACGATACTCTGACTGTGAGAACAGCACCGCCAGGTTATGAAACGGCTTATGCCGAAATACCGCTGAACGGGCGATATGCATACAGTTTAAGGCTAAGGCTCCTTAAGATATAACATCAACAGAAGTGATAAAATTCATAAAACACAACACCGTAAGAATTATCGTTGATATGGAAAGAAAAACACTAGCCAAACTGCCGCCGGCCAATTACGACATAAAAATTATGCCGATGATTAACGCAACAAGCAGCGTGATGTAAGCACTCGGCAATGTAGCGTATGAAATATACATAAATGACTGACGCATAAGGGACAGAACAAAAAATAAATAGCAAATTATAATTAAACACCAACGTTAAATTTAAGTTGAATCTAAAAGAACAAACATATGAAGACTTTTTTATTAATATTAGCACTATACATTCATACCACCACTGATATTTATGCTCAACAAGACAGCATAAGTAAAGACTTCAGACTGAGTCCTATTGAAGTGAAAGCTTACAGACCTATAGTAAAAACAGAAGGAAGCAGACAGACAGTTACCGTTAAAGGAACTTTTCTAAGCAAGATGGGAAACCTTGGAAATATGCTGAGTGTCACACCTGGGATAATAGCAAAAGGGAACAACAACTTTGACGTGGCTGGAAAAGGAAAGCCAATATACTATGTTGACGGAAAAGAAGTAACCAATCAAAACATATTCACAACACTGAAGACATCAGACATTGCAAAGATAGAAATTGAAAGAGAACCTTCAGCCAAATATCCGGCAGGAACCAACGCTGTGATAAATATAATAACAATAAAACCACTAAAAGACTTCATAGCGCTTGACGTCTATAATACGACCACTGTAAGACGGAAATTCTCAGAAAACCCATCATTTGAGCTTCGCATGAAATATGGTATATGGAATTCATCTATAGGATATGATTACGGAGCTTGGATGTCTCTCAACAAAGAAACATATTATACAGAGATTTTTCATCCCGACCGTACATTCCGAAGCGATGAAGCCAACAAATTATTCATGGGTTCTCACAGTCACGACATAACTTGGAACAATAATTTCGACATCAACAAAAACAACACAATAAGTCTGGCTTATTACTTCCAGCACGAAAAAGAAAACGACATAAGTAATGCTGATATGAAATATTCTGATACAGAAAAATACAACGACAAGAATATCAGGAGACAAACAATAGACAATCGTAACCTACATAATATAACTCTATATTACAAAAGCAAAATAGGACAATCACTCCTGTCACTGGGCGGAGACTATTCTATAATAAGCAACAATTCGCGAACAGATATTGCAGAAAAAAACAAAAATAATGATAACGGGAACAATAACTTCACGAAAACTACGAACAAATATAAAATAATGACACTTAATGCCACTTATTCATTTAATCTGCCTTTCAATATCAGTTCGGAAGCAGGGGCACGTTATTATAATGTAAATGACAGATACGGCTATCTGTCTGACAGCAAATGGCAGCCTGAGACATTGGGCTCAAACGGACAGAAAACGGAAGACAATGTTACAGCCGCATATTTAAGCCTCGGGAAAAAATGGAAAAAAGTTCACTTATCATTGGGTGGGCGCTACGAATATTCTGATACAAAGGTTTGGATAAACACTCTGTCGGAAACAATCAGCAGCTCCCGACATACTTCTTTCTTCCTGCCATCGGGTACATTAACCGTCTTCCCTTGGAAAAACTGGACTTTCCAGCTTAATTACAGACGAAGCATAAATAGGCAGAAATACACCGGCCTTAACCCTTATCCTGTTTATCAGGACTCTTTGTCATATTCAGCAGGTAACAGAGATCTGCAACCCAGCGTGAACGACAATATCTCAATTTACGCAGGATGGAAAGGATTATACGTGACTGCCGGATATACCCACACACGCAACCTTATAAAAAGCGTTGTATACAATCAGGATCCGTCCACAGATATAGTATGCGAGACACCGATAAACGTTAAAAGTTCTGAATCATTTTACACAATGCTTGGATACAACAGAAGAATGTTTTCAGGTAAACTATACTTCAGTGGAAACCTTTACATAAACTTTCCGAAATATAAATACATATTCCTCAATAAAACAATAAAAATACACCGTCCATTTTATTCAGGAAACATGAATTTGTATTATTTTCTGAACAGCAAAATTACTGCATACACAACATTCACATTCCAAAGTTATCTTGAAGACACAAATATATCCCAGCATCCAGCAAACAACTGGAGCGCAGGTGTACAGATGAACATGATAAAAGACAAATTAACACTCACACTCAGTGTATCAGATATCTTGCACCGTGCAAATTATAACAATATTGATATCAGATACATCAACACCCAACACGGAACCTACGGCACTAATGACATGAGAGGTATCACATTGTCAGCATCGCTCAGTTTGTTTAAGCAAGACATAACAGTAAGTTCATCAAGAAATAACAACGATGTGATAGACAGAACAAGGCAATAATCAATAAAAATCAGAATATTAAATACTATACAGCTTGAATTAAAATTAGCTGCGCTGACCGTTGATTTCTTATACTCAATTCCGGCAGATTTTTCGCTATGCTCAACAACTCGTGCAAATCTGCCAGCACATTAACTAATAAACAACAAGACTAATGTTCTGGCGGATATGCTATCATTAGTGTTCGAAAGATTTTAATTGTCTGAAAATCAAGCATTTACTTGCATATATCAATATTTTTTTGTACCTTTACAACATAATAAAAGAGC
>OLIX01001969.1_pt1 | contig 16397 bp, 21 predicted proteins | sample 1601331 | NCBI WGS metagenome assembly OLIX01 (sample SAMEA2452120, study PRJEB22498) | human gut metagenome | biome: human feces; feature: human gut; material: feces | place: Australia | collected 2012 | reverse complement strand
TATAGGAGTATACGGTGTATCGAGATAGTTAGTCCCCTAACAATATATTTTCAAAACATTTTGACAATAAATACAATAATCGACAACGATTGACAAATATTAGAAATACAATTAAAATGGTAATTACAGTTAAAATAATTGTTTGTAGTGTCGGAAAAAGTTTTTTCATGAAATTTAAATTATCTGTTGACATAAGGATATCCAATCTATATAATAATAATTGTAAGGATTTCCAGTTAGAAAGTGAGGTGAATAAAATAAATGGGTAGAAAGTTTGACAAGATAGTTACAAGTAGGGTGACAGAATATGAAAGAGATATGTTTCATAAAGTTTGTAAAAAGAACAACGAAAAAGCTCAAGACGTACTAAGACAATTTATTTTGAAATATATCAAAGAAAATGTGGTGAAGTAATTGAGCATAAGAAAGCAGCTATTAAAGAAAGTAAATAATCATTTAAAAGACTTAGAAAAAAGAGGAATAGATGTAAATAGAGTTACTGGCGGGAAATCTGCTGAACAACTAGCATGGAATAAAAGAACTTATGACAAGTTCATGCAACAGAAACACAACGTATTAGTAAGAGAAAGAGATATAAAAAAGAGAACTAATAAACAAGGTTATGTTCTGACAGAAAAAGAGTATAGAACTATTAGAAAACTTGAAAAAGATATGAATAAAAAGAAACAAAACGAGTTAAATAAAATGGAAAAAATGTTGGGTGGTTTAAGTGATGTCGAACGAGCATTTTTGCAAGGTGTTCCCGTTCGACACACCAATTCAAATGAAAACATTGAACTTCAAGTTTCATTTAGAAAAGAAAAATATTTTGATACTTATAATTCTAGCATAGACTTGAAATATTTCAAGGAGTTTATTGAAGAAGAAATTGAGGACTTTTCTTGGGAAATGGTAATGGATAAAAAGAGGGAAGAACTAAAAGAAGAACTGACTGAATGGGCGAACTCAGGCTTACTTGGTCTTGGTGATGATAATTATAAAAAGAATGTTGTTGAAGATTTAATGAGTCAATATGACAACATGGGGTTAATACAATCGGTTCAATTCAATCAAGATATGAAACATAAATTGCAATATGTTGAGAGTGCTTCTAACAACAAATATTCTGTTTGGGATGAAAGAAGATTATTAGAGGACTTAATGAAGAAACAAGATGATAGGGATTTTATAATATCGAGGTGATAAAAGGTGGAGATAAAATATAACAAAAATGATTTTTATGAAAACACAAAATTTAATAACATATCTGTAATAGACGACATAAAAGGGCTTTATGTAGCTGACTTTGAAACATCTAAAATTAATAATGTTGACAATGATGTATTTGTTTATGCAACAGCTTTAATGGATGTAAACGAGAGCAAAGACAGATGTTATCATACAAATAACATCGAGGACTTTATACATAACATTTCAAACTTACCATATCTAGAGAGTGAGATTTATTTTCATAATTTATCATTTGATGTTGTATTTATGCTGATTAATCTTGTTGAGAAAGGTTTTAAACAAATAAGAAATAAATATCGTGAGAGGTTTGACGGTGGTCTTAGTGTTGTGACATCTAAAAAAACTAAAACCATAAAAATGGAAACTGTAAGACCTAATAAAAATGATGAGGACATACATCTAAAAAGACCATACTCATTTGACATAATTTTTAATGCTGGGAGCTTTTACAGAGTTGACCTTTATTTGGACTTTGAAACGTTTAAAAATTCTAAAGGAAAAAAGACAACAAAACTTAGAAAAATATCATTACTTGATAGTTATAAATTAGTTCCTCAATCATTGCATAAAGTGGCACAGTCATTTTTAAATTATGATATGCCAAAAGACGGAATAGACCATAGTATTATTAGACCTAGAAATTACAATTTAACAGATGGTGAAAAGGTTTATTTATATGAGGATGTTAAGGTATTAAAAGAATTTATAAAACTTGCTAGAATTGACGGTGTAAAAGTTACAGATAATTACAATTTATATTTTACCAAAATGACAACAGCTGGACAGGCATTAAATGAATATAAAACACTTTTATTTGATAGCTACGAAACAGGCTCTTATAAAAAAGTTGCTGGTCTAGTAGATAGTTTTAATGAGATTGAAAAACATAAGAAGAAACTAGAAGAATATGGAAAGACATTTAAAGCAACTAAAGACAACATATTTTCAGCTGTATTCCCACAACTACACCCAAACGTGGACTGTTATTTAAGACAATCTTATTTTGGTGGTATAACATGGAAAAATAAAAAGTTGTTGGACAAGCTATCATTAAATAACGTACCTCTAAAAGGATTAGTATATGATGTTAATAGTCTATACCCTTCTGTCATGAGGACTAAGTTGCTTCCATACGGAAAACCCTTATATTATGACGGATGTTATAATGGAATACCGACATCAATAAAAAAAGAATATCCTTTGTACATACAAAAGATTAGAGTCAAGATGTTTAAAATAAAACAAGGTAAAATGCCAAATATACAAATCAGAGAGAGTTTACAATTTAAAGGAACTGATTATCAAGAGGATAACAGTTACTTTAATAAAAAACTTAATAAGATTAAATATGAAGAATGTATATTCACATTTACTAATGTCCAGTTGGAAAGGTTTTTAGATACATACGACACACCTTTAGGTGTTGAATATATTGACGGTTATTGTTTTAAAGGTTCGTATGGTTTATTTGATGATTATATAGATACCTTTATGGAACTGAAAAAAGTTGGTACTGGTGCTAGAAAATCAACAGCTAAATTAATGTTAAATTCATTATATGGAAAATTTGGAACTAATCCAATGAAAGAGGAAAGAATAGTACAAATTGAGGACGGTGTTTTTACGACTACTAATAAGAATGAGGAGGATATAACAATTGAATATCTTTCTAATAGTGTGTACTTACCAATGGCAAGTTTTATTACAGCTTATGCTAGAGAGGTGTTACTTACAGCAACAAATAGTGTATTTGATAGGTTCTTATACTGTGATACTGATAGTATTCATATACTAGGTTACGAAGTTCCAAACATTGAAATTCATGACAAAAATTTAGGATCATGGAAACTTGAGGGAAAATTTATTAATGCTAGGTATATTGGTGCTAAAAGATATGCTGAACTTATGGTTGATGATGAAGGCAATTCTAAATGGGATATTAAATGCTGTGGTGTTTCAGCTGATATTGTTAAGAAATTAGATGATATTGAAGTGTTTGATATATGTGAGTATTCATCAAAAGAAGTTGAAAAACTATTACCAATGTTTCACAAGAAACATAACGATATTTACTACTATAAAGATGAAGAATGCACTCAAAAGGTTAGAGGGTTATTAAGAAGTAAAAAGAAAATGAATGTAAAAGGTGGAGTACTCATAAAAGAACAGCCATACCAAATAACAGAAAGTATATTTGTATTTGCAAGATAAGGAGAATAAGAATGAAAATTAAAAAGGATGAAATAATTTTAGTGAAAAACTTTATGCGATATATAGATGTTGCAATAGTACTAAATGTTTATAAATCGAAAATTGACAATGAAATTATTGTGTATGTTAGCTCCTTAATAGGAAAGGAAAAATCATACATAAATGTAAAAGATATTTTAGGAAAAGTTGACTTAGTAGAAGGAGTTGAGGACATTGACGAACTTAGAAAAATGGTACAGTCCAAATAGGTTATTATCACACAATGCTTTTATTAACTTTGTAATGTCACCAAGAGGAAATGGAAAGTCTTATGGGGGAAAAGATTTAGCTATAAAAAGCTATTTAAAAGACGGTTCTCAAACAGTTTACGTTAGAAGAACCAAAGTTGAAATTGATGAGGTTAAGGACACTTACTGGAATGATATTTCTGAAAAATACCCACATTTAGAATTTAAAGTGGAAGGATATATTGGTTATATCAATGGTGATGAGGTAGTACACTTTATACCTCTATCTACCAGTACTAATAAAAAATCGGCTTCTTATCCAAAGGTTAAATGGATAATGTTTGATGAATATATAATTACTAAAACAACATACAATAGATATTTAAAAAATGAAATGACACTTCTATTAGATTTAATAGAAACTGTTGGAAGGGATAGAAAAATAAGAGTTTTATTAATGGCGAATGCTGTTTCTCATGTAAATCCCCTATTTTCATTTTTCGATATAGTACCAAAGGAGAACCAAAGGTTTTCAAAGTATAAAGACGGTTTAATTTGTGTTGAACAATTTACAAGTCACGTTTTCATGGAGGAAAAAAAGAAAACTCAATTTGGTAAACTGATAGAAGGTACAGCATATTCAAAGTATGCAATTGAGAATGAAGTATTAGAAGATAATAATGAATTTATTAAAGATAGAGAACCGACAAAATATAAATACCTTTGCTGTTTCAAATATGAGGAGTTTAAAATTGGTGTTTGGGAAAATCTTGAAAATGGTGAACTATTCTGTGATGAAAGAATAGATGAGGATAATATAAATAAATTTGCAATATTACTTGATGAACTTGAAGAAGGCTATTTGTACATAAAAGGTTATAGAAATGTTAATGTAAGATTGATAAAAATTAGAAAATCCAAAAATGAAGGGAATATATATTTCTGTTCACAAGAGATTAAAAAGACAATGCAAGAGAGAATACTACCATATTTATAAGGAGAATAAAATGGAGATATTATTAATCATAATATTAATACTTTTATCATTAGAGAAGGGAATGTAAAAATGTTTTTAACAGAAAAATTTACAAGCGACACAGAGTCCAAACTTTGGAACTGGGGGCAACATGATTGTTATAATTTAAAACACGAATATAAAAATCCTTACACTGGTGAGGTAAAAACATATAAATTAAGTAAAGAAGAAATGGATAAGTTTTTAAATTTAAATAAAAAAGAAGCAAGTGAATTTTTAAAAAATTTTAATAAATAATATAATATAAGGGGAAATAATAAACAATGAATAATACAACTAGAGAAAATTTAACAAACTATATAATGAGTGTACAATCAATGATTGATAGAATTAATATAATGGAAGTTGAAGGAAAATGTGATTTCACTCACTTAAATAAAAGAATTGAAGCCGTAGAAAAGTATGAAGATATACTTTTAGCTGAACTTAGTTCTGTTCATGTAAAATAGATAAATAAAAGTAGTAGGCAATTGCCTACTACTTTTTTATTTGCATTCTTCAACATACTTACTACTTGTAGTTATGTAGTAACCACTTTTTAATCTATACATATCTGTTGAAGTATTAGATTTTACTCTTTCTACAACTGTAAATACTTCGCCTTTTTTCGCTGTACCTTTTATATACTCATCTTTTGAAAAGTCATTTTTCCAGCGATAATTTACATCTTTTATAACTTTTATTCTTGCTGGTGATTTCTTTTCTAATTTATGAAATTTAGCTATAACTTCACCCTCAGCTCTTGCTAGTTTCTTTAAGTTATCATTATTGTACAACCATTTAGCAACATTATAATTTGTATGGAAGCCATGTTCAATTATAAATCTGTTGTTCACACCAGCTTGAGCTGAACCCCTTAACACTCCGTAATAATCTTGGTTCATATACTCTTTTCTAAAAACTTGAGTTGCTCCTTTTATACCAATAGTGTTTTTTATTGCATTACCTAATTCCTTTGCATAACTGTCTACACCCTTTGAATTAAACCCTGGTATTATTACAACTCTATCAACCGATGAGTCATCAGCAGCATTACTATGAAAAGAGTAAAATCCGTCATAACCTTTTGACATATACCCTCGATTGAATAAAGCTAAATCATTTTTTAGAGCAGATCGAGTTGTTTTTATTGTAACTTTATAGTTATTTTCTAAGTAGGACTTGACAAGCAAGTGCAAGTCCCACATTTTATCCCCCTCACAATAATTTGGATAAGCTTTACTATGGTTATAACCTTTATAATGTCCAGCATCAAATATTAACTTTTTCATTTATATCACCCCTATTTTTTATTGTTTATTCTATAACTTTGATTTAGTACATAATCAAATAAAGCTGTGTTTGGATATAGTGTATTTGGATGTATTTCATTATCAACTCTGCAACCAATAAAACTACAATTTGACCTAAAGTTTTCGTCTGTTGATTTAACAGAGTTGTACCCTAAAAATCCATAACATTGTGAAAATGTGTCTTTATTAATTAATGCTCCATTTTGGTAAATTGGTTTTTTAAAGTAACAGTTTATAAATGTAGTAGTAACTCCATTACTTCTATAAATTAAAGATGTTTCGTCTGCTGGTGTTGGTTCAAATAAACATGAATTATAAGTAGCTGAAACTCTTGAACCACTGGCATTGCAATTTGAAGTTTTTATGTGACAATTTTCTATGTTAAGAATACATGGAAAACCTCCTACATAGTTTCTTACATTATCACAATTTTTTAATTCAATTAAAGGTAGTGGTCTTGTATTTGTAGTCATATAGTCATCTGTACCAATTCTTCCAAGTCCAATGAAATTTATTATGTTTGATTTATCATCATTCACATCGCATAATTTAACATCATCAACAACTATTTTACAGTTATTTTTTATGAATAAGTTTCTACTTGATGTTGAATATGTTTCGCCAGTTTCATAAAATTCAAAAGGTGTCCCAACTCTAAATGCTGAAATATAACATTCTCCAACTTTAAAAGCTCCATTATTAGTTTTTAGATTTTTTAAACTAATTTCATATGGGAAACGACATCTACCCTCACTTGTTATTTCATCACTTGTAAGTAATGTATTTGTTTTGAATATTTCAAAGACACCATTGTTATTATTTTCGTCGTAGTTGTAAAGGTAATAATTCTCTAGCTGTATTCCAACAGTGTGATAGCAAGTATACCCAAAATCATGGTTCATATCGTTGTTGAAGTAGAATAACTTAACAAGCTTATTTTCATTGCCTTCATTTTCTCTTACATCTCTAGGAATATGTTTTATGTTTTTCATTCTTATTCTACCGTTCCAGTTAGAACCGTAATCGCTTCTAAATGTTATAAGAGTTCCAGCATGGGATGTAATATTTTCAAAAATACCAAGTCCACCACCAATTAATCGTATGCCTTGGAAACCTAATACTGTATCACGAATTGTGACATTCCATACACCTTTGTGAGCGTCATAACGTGATAAAATAGAATTTAAAACTGTTGCATTTTTACCATAATTTTGAGTGTGACACCCCCACCTTTTAGAGTCTAAATAATTTACATCAACTACATTATCCATTATGTAGTTAACAACTTTATAGAATGATATTTCGTATGAACCAACACTGTTTTGAGTTCTTCTTGACCATAATTTGCAATTTCTAATTAGAAAATCACAGCAATATTTAGGGTAAATAATACCTCTTGTTGGTGATACATAAGAACTACCCTCTTCAACAACATGAGATATATTTTCAACAATTGTGTTACTTCTTAATACTTCAACTCCTTTTTGTAAGTAAATTGTAGAATTAATTGCATTTTCTTTTGTTACAAAAGTTGCATTTCCTACCACCAATTTTTCATCGTCAATAGGGTATAGTGTTATTGAAGTTATATAGTCAAAATCCCATATAATTTCATCTAAAACATTACCCTCATTGTCAATTCTAAATTGGTCAGTTTGACTATAACCATTATCAGCATTTACACCTTTTCTTATAAATTGCTTTTTAGTTGTGTTTATTACATCTACAACACAATTTCCATTTCCAGCTAATTGTGGAATTTTTTTAGTACCTCTTGTTATAGAAATTCCAGTTAAATTATTAACCACAATTGGTTCGTGATAAGATTGAACACTAAATATATTAACATTTTTCTCGAATGCGTTGCCTTGTAAAACACCAACATTTCCTTCATCAATAATAATTGTTGCTCCATTCCAGTCAGTTGGAGTTTTTACTGGGATTGAAGTTGGTACATCACTTATAAAATACTTCTTCTTGGAAGCCTTAACTGGTAGGTTATTTTCGTTAGCATATTCATGACATTCTTTTATTTTTAAATAGTCGTCAGTTACTCCGTCACCCACAGCTCCAAACTGGTCATATGTTACATAACCAATTCTTTTATTTGCAACAACATCTATTTTTGAATTTAAATCAGCAAATATTTCTTTATTTATAATGTCGTTAAACTCTCCATTTTCAAGCATGGAATTAATTTTTTTAATAACCTCAATTGTAAGTCCTTCACCTAGTAAATACATAAGCTTTTCATTTTGCTTTATTATTTCCTCAGATAGAACTCCTTCAAATCTTGAAAGCTCTATAATTATTTCATTTATTTTTTTCGCCAATGAGTAATATAACTCCAGCATTGAATAAGTGTTTAAATCATATACACTTATCTCTTTTAAAGATTTTTTTACATCTTCAATATTTTCAATTAATTTTTTTGATACTGTCATATTAACCTCCTAGTAGACACCCATAAATAAATCAGCACAGTCTGATATTATCATATCTTGAATATTTATTAACACACTTCTCCAATCTCTAAGTAACTCAGCTGAACTTGTAATACCAATGTTACCTTGAGAAATAAGTGTAGTTTTTTCACTTGAGTTAGTATTTACATTTGTGGAGCTGTTCGCCCTTGAGTCATTCTCACCTTTAACTTCCGACATTCCAGTTAAGTTACCCTTATCCAAACTTAAATCAGCATTACCATTTTCAAGGTAACTTTCTTTATTGTTTTGAGTTGTGCTATCACTACTTGTCATATCAGTAGAATTTAACCCATTATTTTCAACATCACGTTCAAAAGTTTCTGTTAAGTCCTTGTTAAGTAAGAAATTTATATCTTTACTTTCCAGCTCCGTAATATAAAGTTGTTTATAGTATGGAGCTATTGAGTTAAGTCTTTCTCTTAAGTAGTGTCTAAACCTTGTCACAGTTTCAAACCCTATTTCATGAAACATATATCTGTCAAGAAATTTTTTCTCAAATTCTTTTCTTATAACTTCACTGTCTGTGTAAAAATCATAATCAAAATTAAATAGATTAAAATTTTTATCTTGTAAAAGGGAATAAACTTCTATTGTGTATGTTGCCATTTTCTTTCTCACCTTCTTCATCGTTTAATGAATTAAAAGCTTCCGATAATAATTCAATATTCTTTTTAACAGAAACATTTAGTCCAAACTTTTTATTTATTAATTCACAAGCTCTTTTTCTGTTTTTGTAGTCCACATCAAGGTGCATAAGTATCTCACCATTATTCACATTAACTTCATCAACTAAAAGTCTTTCTTTTTTCCCGTTGTTAGCATTTGAGTTGTTAAGTCCCATTACTGTTAAAAATTCGCACATTAGGTCATTTTTATGTTGCTGTAATTTATCTATATAATAAGGAACTTTTAAATCTAAAATTTGAACCCCTATATCGCCACCATTAGACATTTTTTCATCATAGAAAATTTCTTCTTCATCATTTTCAATTTTTTTAAGTAGGTTTTTCATAGTCAACTCATTTTGTTTTGTTGAAGCAACCATGTATGGAGTTTTTATTTTATTTAAGTTTTTATCCATTGCCTTATCCACTTTATAAATTTTCTCCATATAATAATTTACAGTGTGCATTGTTGGATAACAATTATCATTATTCATTATTCTTACAACATCTTTTACTCTAACATCTTTTTTATAATCTAGTCCATGAAGAACTAATGTTGTTGGATCACCATAAACATTTCTTAAATTTGAAGGTACAGAAGGCAAACATATTAAGCCAACTGTATCATCATCATAAAAGGCACATTCTCCAAATTCAAATAATGCCTTTTCAATATGTCTACTTTCTAAATCGCCTGGGAGTCCTTCCCAAACAAATCTATTTAAGGCAAGATTAGACATTAAGAAAAATAGTCTTGCTAAATTTCTATTATTTAAACTGTCATCTAATAATAACGAATCGCCTTTATTCCATATGCTTTTCTTTTTACTCATGTTGTCCTTCCAACCTTTCTATTCTCTCATTTAAAACCTCTAATGATGTATTTATATTTGATAGAGTGAATGTAATGTTTGACATTTGCTCAAACATTCTTTCTTCCCTTCTGACTGTATCTTCCCTTTGTTGCTGTTGCATTTTATATATAAAACTCCCGCAAGCAATTACACTTGCAATTGGGAAACCTAGATTAGTAACTAATTGTTCCACATGAAACACTCCTTTCTATACCTCGTAATTGTCCTTTGAATAGTCACCAACAGACCTAAAATTTTCTCTGTCAACGTGCCATATTGTAACCCCTTTATTGTATATAGATTTTATTTCTTCAAGGTAGTTTCTAGGAACACCTTTTGACTTAAGATTTACACCTATTGTTTTTATATAGTTGTAATAATTTCTTGACCTTGTGTTGATATTCATAACTTTGTTTTGCTTGTATCCATACATCGCAAAATAGTCACCTAATCTTTTGTAATAATCATTCGTCAAACCAAATCTGTAAAGAGAAACTTTTTTCTCTCCTTTGTCCAATCCATAATAAACATCACTACCCATGCTCAGCATTGTGTTTGGTGTGTTCTTTAAATCCTTGCTTGTTGCCATTGCACTCGCAACAGCATTTTGCACACTTTGATTATTAAGTTGCTGTTGTGTTTGGTTTTGAATTACACCACTCACCATACCAGCTCCAGCCTGTATCATGTTAGCTGGATTAAATGTAACTTGACTTATTAAATTAGGTAGCAACTGTTTTTGAAGTCCAGCATTTTGAATAAATGACATTTGGCTCTCGTTTAAAACATTTTGTGCTACTTGGTTTTTATTACCAGCATACCACTGATTGTAAGCACTTGATGAACAGGGCAACTCGTGTCCGTCACCACTTACCATACTTTCTAATTTTCCGTCAGTGTCGTTTTTATAACCGTCTACATATAAACCGTAGCTACATCTATCAGAAATTGTTGACCTAACTTTTACATTATTTGTGTTAGTCTTACATAAGTGGTATTGAATTTCTATTGGGGGGTTTAAATTATCTGTTAGCATTGCAAATGAGTATGGATAATTATATAATCTACTTTCATTTTTCCAGCTAATATCGCCACCAATACTTTTTTGAGGTTTATAACAAGTAAACGAACCTAAAGTTTTAATATTATTAACTATTGCTTTTACACGATAAACTAAAGGTGTTCCAGTTAAATTTGGTCTTAGTTCTTCAATGCTCCCAAACCTTTCGGTGTCATATTCAACAGAATTAATATCCATATCCATAATGTCTAAAAATGGAACATATTGTACTGATTGAATGGCTGGACAATTTCCTAGTATTCCCCCACTAAGTTCTGTTTTCCAATCAGGCAATTTATCGTTTAAATAATAAAAATATAAGGCACATGGTAAATTATAATTTTCACTTGCCCAACTATCCTCTGTTACTCTGCTAATTCCAGCTGTTGCCATTATACTTTGTCACCTACCTTTAAACTTGGTGCTGGGTCAGTGCTTTCTCCGTCTGAAATTCTAACTATCTCCCAGTGACAATGTGGTCCTGTTGAACCACCTGTACTTCCAATCTCACCAATTTTTTCTCCTCTTTTTACTGTTTGTCCTTTAGTAACTAAAATCTTGGAAAGGTGCATATACTTAACTCTATAATTTCCACAATCAAGGTATATATAGTTACCCATTGACTCATGAAAACCAATCTGCGATATTGTACCACTTTTACTTGCAACAGTAGGTTTTCCAGTTGCTAGTCCAATATCAGTTCCAGCATGGAATTTTTTAACCCCTGTAATTGGGTGAACTCTCCAGCCATATTTTGATGTAACTGTTGCACCTTTTACTGGACATAACCAATTATCGCCGTAAGCATTATTAAATGATTTATAACCTTCTAAATCTCCAGCTTCATTAGAATAATCAGTAGGCAACCAACCATTACCGTTATTTTCAGTTACATAACCGTCAAAATTTGGAACATAACTTATTTTTCTAATTTCAAATTCTTTCCCAAAAAACATATTACACTGTTCACGTCTTAATGCTCTTAAACCTTCTAGTGGTATACCATTAGAAGTCACTTTGAAATTTTCCCAAATTGGTCTAATCGTGGTTTCATCATTAATATCATTTGCTAATGCTCTTGTCAGTGAATTATCACCAGTGATTGAACCAACACCACTGTTATATGCAAGAGATACTAAGGCATCAAATTGATGTTGTGTACTAATTCCAAATTTTAGGCAAGTGCTTAATATTTTAGCACCATATCTCTCATTTTTTAACTTATATGAAATTTTGGCACATTCTTCTTCTTGTATAGGATTCATGGCTACTATTTTGTCATAAATATCCTTTTCTCCAATTTGTGTTACACCATATCCAACAGTCCAATATCCACCACTATCTTGATATGGTTTATTACCGAACCCTTCCATACCTTTTATAAATCTAAATCCTTGTGAAGATAGAACTCCATCTTTCCACATAGTACCACTTCCACCAGCACCACCAGTTCCACCATTACCACCTGGTTTTTCTACATAACCAATCGGAACACTTGCAGATATTATTATTGCTTTGCCCATAGTTGCTATATCTTGTGGTTTTTCAATTTGGATTATTTCTCCTTTCTCCAAACCTTCATCTTCAAGATTATAAGTTGGCATATCACCGTTCCACCTATCAACATGACATCTATCTACAAAAGAGGGTAGAGTAGAATAATTAAACATATACGTCGTCCACACATCAAGCTTTAAATATATGTTTGTGTTAGTTTTAGTTTTCATTTCAGTGTCAACTATGAAATAAAAGTAATTCTTATCATCATTACCGTCTTTAAAAAATAAGTAGTCAAAATTTCTTAGATACTCTATATTAAGATTTACATTTATGTATTGCCTTGCATTGTCATATTTTATATTACCTTCAACGGATCGAGTTGTATTTTCTAAAAAATATTTATCCCTACTTGCTTTACTTTCAAAGTCTATAACGTTTGAATAGTCGATTGACAGAAAAGGCATTGAGCATAAATTTATTGTTGTCATTATCTTTCCTCCAAAAATAAATAAGACTAGAAATTAATTCTAGTCTTAAATTTTACTAAGCTATTGTGTCACCTTTTACAAATATCATAGCTTGAGCGAATGAACAACCAGCCATTATACCATGTTTGTGTGCAAAATAATTAGTTGCTAATTTATCTGCATTGTAGAAAGTAGTTGTAGTGTTTATTGTGTCATAAGCTTGTATTAAATCCTTATCACCTAAAACAGCAACCACTTCTTGGTCACCAGCTGTTGTCCCTAAGTCGTCAACTAATATAGTTCTTACATTTACATCAGCACTTGAAACATTAAATGCCATTGCTAATAATTCAACATCAAGTTCTGCTTGTATCTCTGGAGTAACAAATAATACTAAGTCCTCTTTTTTAGAGAATGTTTTTACTCCAGCTAAATTGTATTTGTCAGAAGGGAACACAAACCTATTTGCTGTTGCTCTTATTCCTTTAGCTAATTCATTTATTTTTATTGTATTTCCTACTGGGTAGAAAGCGTTAGTTTTTGTTCTTTCCTCTGCATACATTTTTTGGATTAAACCAGTTCCAATTGTTGAACCTCCAGTTGAGTCAGCTTCATTATTTGTAAGTATCTTTTTCATATCTCTAAATTCAGCATATTCAGTTGATGAAAGTAATGAATTTACAGCTCTTACTAATAACTCATTTAACCCAAAAGCATTTGTAAATGCCCCTCTTAATTGTAAGTCTGATATAGAAGTTTTGAATTTATATGCAAAGTTTTGAGATATGTAGTCCGGCTTAACACTTGGTGCTACTATTCCGATTAAATCAGCTTCATTTGAAGTTGAACCTTTGAAATGTTCATTAAATCCTTTTTCTTCTGCCATTTCAGTGAACATTTGCTCTATTGATTTACCGTAAGGTAGCATACCTCTATGTAACATTTTGTAAGGATTATTAAACACCTTATCAAAGAACATTTGCCTTCCTATTCTGTTTGTAAGAGTATTGATAAAAGTATTTTTTGCTGTTGGGTATTGCTCTAAAGTAGCATAGACTTCAACATCATTTTCTCCAGTTGCTAGTGGTATATTGTCTTGATACTCTGCGCCTGCGTCTTGCCTAATGGCATTTAGTATGTCTTTGTTTTCTAATTGTGGCATTATTTACCTCCTAATAATTTGCTTGTTATGTCTGCAACAGACATTGTTTTTTCTTGTGTTTCTGTTTTAGTTTCTTGGGTATTGTCAATAGGTTTAGAAACTTGTATAAATAAATCATAATTCTTCTGCTTTAAGTCAGAAACAGTTGAATTTAATGATGTTATTTGCTCATCTTTTACTTTTATTTGGTCATTAACAGTATTAAAATTTTCAGTTAATGTTTTATTATCATTCTCTAATTGAGTTATTTTTTCTCTCATTTGTTCTTCAGTCATTTAATTATCCTCCAAAAATTAAAATAAGGGTATAGAATATAATTTTGTGAGTTGCTACATCCCTTTAGTGTACGGAGGTTTCACCCTTAGCTGTCCGTTTTTAATCACTACAAAATTTAACATCTATACCCTTGTTATATAAACCTAACTAAAGGTTAATATCTTCTATTAAACATAGTTCTTTTAAGTAAAGTTTTTCAGCTATTTCCATAGTTGTAATTTTACCATAGTCAAACCCATGTTTTTTAAATATTCTTGTTAAGTCTTTAGATACTTCAACGATAGTGTTAATATCTTCAACTTCAAGTGCTTCATGATATACAAATACATCTTTTGGAGCTTCACAGTGAGGGCATTTATAAACACCGCTTTTGTTGTCAACTTCAAAATATTTTTTACATTTAGGACATTCAACTTTTATATTTTCCATATTATATCAACTCCATATCTGTATAATCTCTATTTTTATCTTTTGATTTTTTAGTTTCAAAAGTAACTTTTATACCTTCTTCAAGTAATGCTTTTAATTCATCTTCTGATAATATGTTCTTTATAGTTTGTAGTTTCTCTGTCACTACACCACCACCAAAGAAGAAATGCTCACTATCTTCCTTTAATAAGAAAGCAACATAATCTCTTTCAGTTTCATTATCTTTTAAGAAACCAAATTCTGTTATTGTGAACTCATGGCCACATATTAAAGAACCCTTTTCTCTGCCTTCCATAAATGGTAATCCTGCTGATAATTCAGCCTTAACTTTTTTTAATATATCTTGTACATTTGACATTTATATGCCCTCCTTATATAAATTAATTAATTATCATTTTATTTTTGACTATCACTGGTTACTTTTATCCGACATATTGACCGATGAAATATGTCGGATAATGCATCATTTAGTGATAATCAATTAACCATTGAGAGGTTTTAACCAACTGGCTACTATTTAATAATACATTATTCGACAAAATTTGGCAATAGTTTTTTGGAAATTATTTTAATTTTATATAAAAAATACCTAGTGATATTTTAATCACTAGGTCTGATATTATTTGTTGTTAAATTTTCCATACATTGAGCTTAATTTTATCTTTTCTTTTTTAGTATTTTTATAAAATAATAAATCGCCAGCTCTATCCCATTTATAAAATATATTTTCTTGTTCTAATTCTTTAAAAGACTGTAATATTTTTTCCATGTCTTGTTCTTCAATTTCATCGTCATGTAATCTTGCGAATAACATTAATCTAAAATCTACATCTATTATATACTTATTCCAAAATTTAAACTCCTGTTTTGTTGCTCCTTTTAAAACCTCTTGTGTTTTGAAATGTAATCTTATGTCCTCTTTTAATGGTTCTATAAATCTTATTATGTTTTTTACTTTCATATTAACCTCCTTATTTCGCTTCTAAGCTCTTTAAATTTATTTTATTATCATTTACTAATGTGATAAACTCTAACACCGTCATATTTGGATATAACGATGAAACGATTGTTAATACTTCTTTTGACATTTTTACTGACATATTTTATTCTCCTTGACCAATTATAAATTCTGTTATCTCTCTAGCTAATGATTTAACTTTTACATAAAATATTTGACCTTTATAGTTTATTATTCCCTCATAAATTCCTAAATCCCTTGTTATATAACTTTGTTTAATGTTTACACCCATTCTTTTTAATAAACTATAAACTGTATACCCTTCACTTTCTATTAGCATATTTAATAATACTAATTCAGTTTGTAAAAATGTTACCATTATTCGACAACTTCCTTTCTTATTTAATTTGTTAATTATATTATACTAAATTGGATATCCACTGTCAATGGATTTCCATAATTTATTTTATTTAATTTTATGTTAGGGGACTAACTATCTCGATACACCGTACACTCCTATAAA
>OLIX01001963.1_pt1 | contig 16451 bp, 8 predicted proteins | sample 1601331 | NCBI WGS metagenome assembly OLIX01 (sample SAMEA2452120, study PRJEB22498) | human gut metagenome | biome: human feces; feature: human gut; material: feces | place: Australia | collected 2012 | reverse complement strand
AGAAAAAGTAAGTGAAACCCGCAGTGTGAATCCTTTCCATTCCATTGAAGTGGAGAGTGTGGCCAGTGTGTATTTCACCCAGTCGGATACCTATTCTCTTCGTGTAGAGGGAGAAAAGAAATGGGTAGACCAGACAAAGTGTACGGTGAAAGACGGAGTATTGCTGATTGCGTGGGCTGAGAAAGGAAAGAAAACTACTCGGAACGTGAATGGACTCTCTATTTACATCAGTGCACCCGATTTGCAGAAAGTGGCTTTTGAAGGTGTCGGTTCATTCAATTGCAAGTCCCGTCTGAACCTGAAGGATGTGAAGTTTGATGTGGAAGGCGTGGGCAGTCTGCACGTGGCCGATTTGCATGCCCGGAATGTACAAGTCAGTCTGGAAGGTGTAGGAAGCGGTGAACTGGCCGTAGATTGCGACCACCTGAATGCTAGCATAGAAGGTGTAGGTAGTCTCACTTTAAGTGGAAGGGCTAAATCGGCTCAAATCTCCAAAGACGGAATCGGCAGTGTCTCCACCCGTCGGTTGAAAGTCGGTGAATAAATTTCGTAATCGCAGTATAAAAACACTTACCACTCATGAACACACTTCTCAGAAATTTCTCGCATACTTTCCGGCGTTTCTTTACGGCCAGCGTATTGAATCTGTTAGGATTGAGTATTGCCTTTGCAGCCTGTTTCGTCATTCTGACGCAGGTGGACTACGACTATAACTACAACAAAGCCTATCCGGCACACGACCGTATTTACCGGGTAGAAATGAATGTCGGCGAAGCGTTCGGTGGCTGGCAGACCTGGGTACCCCGTCCGCTTTGTGAGATGGTGGGAGCTTGTTCTCCCCATGTGCAGGCTATTTCGGTTTCTTCATCGTCCAATAGTATCAGTGATTTTGAAGTAGACGAGCATATTTATTCTGAGCGTTGGTTTACCGGATTTGGCGACTATCTGGAAGTGTTCCAGCCTGCCATGGTATGTGGTACGACCGCTTCACTGAATGAACCCAATCATGCCCTGATTTCCGCATCCATGGCTCTCCGCTTTTTCGGCACGACGGATGCTATTGGAAAAACTATTTATGTAGGCCGTAAGTCTCGTAACCAGCCGCTGGTGATAGGAGGAGTTTATCAGGACATGCCGTTAAACTCCCAGTTGGGTAACTGCGTGTTCTCGTGTCTTCGTCCGGATTTGAACAAAGACTCGTGGAGCAACTGGAATTATGTATTTTATTTTCGTTTGGACACCCCCGCTTCGTTGCCCGATGTCCGTCAGTCAGTAATAGAAGCTGGCAAGCGGATGCTTCCGAAAGAAATGTTTGGCAGTGGGGATGAGCTTGATGATTTTGATAACTTTATGCGTTTTACCCCACTGGATGAGGTGCATTATTCTATGGTCGGTAATAAGGCAGCCACCAGCAAGGCAGCCGTGTACCTGCTGTTGTGTGTATCGGTACTGATTCTGCTGACAGCAGCAGTCAACTACATGAACTTCTCTCTGGCAGAAACTCCCATGCGGTTGCGTTCCATCAATACTCAGAAGGTGTTGGGCGCTTCTACTTTCTCTTTACGGATGTATCTGTTGTTGGAATCCGTGTTGGTTTGTGTGTGCGGGTTTCTGCTTTCATTACTTTGGCTCTATCTGTTGCAAGACACCTCCCTGAATACCTTGGTAGCATCCGACCTCTCTTTGGTGAATCATCCGGTTTTGCTGGCTTCTTTAGGTGGAATAGCTGTTCTCATGGGTTTGCTGGCCGGAGCCTATCCCTCTTACTATGTTACTTCTTTCCCGCCGGCACTGGTGTTGAAAGGTTCGTTCGGTCTTTCTCCGAAAGGGAAGATGCTGCGTACGTTTCTGGTTTGTTTCCAGTTTTTCGTTTCTTTCATGCTGATTATTGCCGTGGGCATCATGTTTCTGCAAAGCCGCTACATTCGGCACAGCGACTACGGTTACGACAAGAGTGTGGTACTGGTGGGAAACCTTCCTTATGAGCTGCTGGACCGAAGGGAAACTTTTGTCAGCGAATTGTCCGGGCTGTCTGGTGTAGAAGGGGTTTCGATTTCTCAGTTCATATTGAATTCGTCTGACAGTTACATGAATTGGGGAAGAGGAAAAGGAGAAAACAACATTTATTTTGCCTGTTTCCCAGTGGACTATCGTTATTTATCTGTGCTTGGAATTAAGATTACCGAAGGGCGTGACTTCAAGGCTGGCGACGGGGATGTGTATATCTTCAACGAGGCAGCTCGGAAAAAATATCCTTGGATGAAGGTGGACGAACCCGCTACTCCCGGTGATTATCCGGTAGTGGGATTCTGTGAGAACATCCGTTTTAGTAGTTTCCGCAACAACGATGCCGTAGAACCGATGGCTTTCTTTATTTACGGGAAGAATCATGCGGACTGGGATGCCAATAACATCCTGAATATCCGGGTGGCTCCGGGAGTGGATAAGGTGGACATGCTGCATCGTTTGGCAGAAGTGACCGAAAAGATGGCGCCAGGCAGTGACTTCAGGTTCCGTTTTATGGATGAGGTGATTGACCAGAACTATCATCAGGAACTGCGTTTCACCCGTCAGATTCTGTTGTTCTCCTTGATTGCTATTGTGCTCAGCATGATAGGCGTGTTCGGACTGACTTTGTTTGAAAGCGAATACCGCCGGAAGGAGATTGGTATCCGGAAAATCATGGGAAGTTCCACCGGTGAGATTCTCTATATGTTTACCAAGCGTTATTTCGTCATGCTGGTGGTCTGCTTCGTACTGGCAGTTCCCTTTGGCTGGTGGATAGGGCACGACTGGCTGGAAAGCTTCTCCGACAAGACGCCTATCCGTGCCTGGGTATTTGTGGCCTCCTTCCTGCTGGTCAGTCTCATTACGGTACTGACAGTGACATTCCAGTGCTGGAAGAATGCCAATGAAAACCCCGTACGGAGTATCAAGACGGAATAAACACATTAAACCATACAATACGATGAAAGGACTGAAAACTTATTTTACCTATCTTCACCGCAACAAACTATTTACGCTGGTCAATGTGGCGGGGCTGGGCATTTCTCTGATGTTCGTGCTGCTCATTGCCAATATGGTGGTGCGGCAGCTCACTGTGGGCAGCGATATAAAGGACATTGAGCACATTTATGTGCTGTCGAACGAGGAATACATTGCCAGCAATTACCTGGTGGGTGAACGGCTGGCCAACCGTTATCCGGAAATGGCCGACTGGTGTGCCGTGAATGCCGAAGCTTGTAACTCGGGCAGTTATGCGGTGATTGATAACCGGAAAACCAGTCTCGAAATATATTGTGTGAAAGATAATTTCTTTCGTTTCTTTGGCTATTCGCTGTTGTCGGGAAATCCGGAACAGGCACTGGTAGATGCACACAGCATCGTGCTGACCGAATCGGCTGCTCGTAAACTGTTTGGGGATGAACCTGCGGAAGGCAAGATGCTTCGTTTGTCTGGAGACAAGAAGGAGATGTACACGGTGACAGGCGTCATAAAAGATTTTGATAACTCCGTTATTCCCGATGAGGTAGAGGCCATTGTACCGTTCGATTATGTGGATTTTGTGAACTGGGGAAGCAGCATGCGTAATCCGGATATGAACAACATGGGAGGGACGACGATACTGGTCCGTTTTCCTCAAGGTGTCAATCCTGACCAGAAAGCTGCCGATATGCTGTCTTTTCTCAAAACCTTTTCCTGGGGATATCAGCATGGCTTGTTCCGCGAGGCATTCTGGATGCCGTTGAAAGACGTGTGTTTCTCCGAAATAATGAGCCCTCAGCTGCGTCAATACAATCCGGTAAAAGTATGGATATTCTTAGTGGCAGGTATTCTGATTCTGCTGATGGCCATATTCAATTACGTCAGCATGTGCGTGGCACAAGTAAGCTACCGTGCCAAGGAAATGGCTACTCGCCGTCTGTTAGGTTCTTCCGCACGGAGCATCTTCTGGCGTTTGTTGGGAGAGTCGGCCTTGTTTACCACAGGAGCCTTTTTGTTGGCTTTGCTGTTGGCTAAGGCAGTGGAGCCTACGGCCTGTGACCTGCTGCAAACACGGCTGGACATCTGGGGCGACTTGAACGGCCTCACTTTGCTAATCTATCTGGTAGGAATTATTCTGCTTTCCTTGCTGGCCGGAGTGGTACCTGCTGTTCTGCTTTCTCACTACCATCCATTAGATGTGGTGAAAGGTACTTTCCGTCGGAAAACCAAGGCGGTGTACCTTCGGGCTTTGTATGTAGTACAGAGCGGACTCACCGTAGCCATGCTGACTTGCACCCTCTATCTGTCCGCACAAATCTACCGGATTCTTCGTGAACCGTTGGGCTATACGTACGGTCATGTGCTCGACTATCCTGCCATGACAGTCGGTTCCTCCGAGAAGATACGTCTTTTCCGTGATGAAGCCCGTAAGAAGCCCTTTGTAAAGAATGTCTGCTTGACCGCCGGTACACCTGTAAACCGGGGAAACAACAATACCACCCAGCTTTACGACAATAACGGGATACCTCAAAATGTCAGTTTTCAGGTATTCCGTACCGATTCGGCCTTCTTGGACATCTTTCACATCCAGGTATTCGACGATAGGAAACTTCCAAGGAAATGGGGGAACATGTATTTTTCCGAAAGCACGTTCGATTCCTTGCAGCTGGATTATGCGCGTACGGCAGAATTGCGAAATGAATATGGCCGCCAGTATGCTGTAGGCGGACGGTATGTCGACATCAAATTCGGCTCCATTCTCCTTCCGCAGTCGCCCACCATGATTTCAGTAGAGCATCCGGACAAAGTAAGACCCTGGAACGTGCTGGTAGAAACCATTGAAGGCGACCAGGCAGCATATAAGAGAGAACTTGATGCCTTGTTTTCGGAAGTGGTGGAGGGTATTCCCTTTGAATCCAAATGGTATGCCGATGAGATGAAGGAAGTCTATAAAGATTTGTTGTACATGCGTACTACTATTGTGGCCTTCACGTGTGCGGCCCTGTTGATTTCCCTATTGGGACTGACCGCCATGAGCATTTATTTCATCAGCCAGCGCAAGCGCGACATGGCCATCCGGAAAGTTTTTGGTTCCAGTGCAGGTATGGAACGGGCACGACTGCTTCGTTTCTCCTTGCTGTCTTTGCTGGCAGGTATGCTGCTAGCCGTTCCTTTGGCATGGTTCGGCGTACAGCAGATAGACGGTATCCTGCACTATTCACCCATGGCGATGTGGGGCGTGTTTGGCGTGGCCTTTCTGCTGGTAGCCTTGATTTCTTTAGGTTCCGTGTGTCTCATCAGTTGGGGAGCCGTTCGTGAAAATCCGGTGAACCACATCAAGACCGAATGATTTTTCAGTGTGTATAAAAACAGATAAAACAATCGGGACCTCCGCTCATTTGCCGAGGCCCCGATTTATATTTTAGAGACGGGCAGCTACTTTCTGCCAGTCCACCAGTGTCCAGAATGCTTCGATGAAGGCTGCCCGGCGGTTGCGGTAGTCAATGTAGTACGCATGCTCCCACACGTCGATAACCAGTAACGGTTTCAGTCCCTTCTTGAGCGGATTTCCGGCATTCGATTCGCTGGTGATGGACAAATGTCCGTCCTTGTCACTCACCAGCCAGGTCCATCCTGAACCAAACAGCGTGGTGGCTGCCTGCGTAAACTTCTCCTTGAAAGTTTCCACCGAACCGAAATCGCGGGTCAACGCATCTGCTAAGGGCTGAGGCATCTCCGGCTGCTGAGGAGTCAGTGTATCAAAAAAGAACGTATGGTTCCAGGTCTGGGCTGCATTGTTGAACATCGGCCCTTCCGCTTCCAGCAAGATTTGCTCCAGCGTTTTTTCTTCGTAAGGCGTGCCGGCAATCAGTTTGTTCAGGTTGTCTATGTACGTTTGCAAATGTTTTCCGTAATGATATTCCAGTGTTTCTTTGCTCATTTTTGGAGCCAGCGCTTCCAGTTGATAAGGAAGTTCAGGAAGTAAATGTTTCATATTTTCTTGATTTAAAGTTGATAATTTTTAGTTCTGTTCTTATATAAACAAACAAATCGTTCGTAAAGTTGTAATTACGGTACTAATTTAATATAAAAATCGGTGCTTTCATAGAAAAGTTCTGTATAAATTCCCTCTATACTGTGAGAAATTGTAATTTCGCTGACAGATTAGGTAGATTTCTATAATATTTTAAGGTTAAAAGTAACATGTGTGGAATTGTAGGATATATCGGAAAGCGAAAAGCCTGGCCGATATTAGTAGAAGGTCTGAAACGCCTGGAGTATCGTGGATACGACAGTGCCGGAGCGGCCTTGATGAGCGACACTCATCAGTTGAATGTGTATAAGTCTGTGGGAAAAGTAGCCGATTTGGAGCGGACAGCCGAAGGGCAGGATGTGTCCGGTTGCGTGGGAATCGCCCATACGCGTTGGGCCACCCATGGAGAGCCCAGTACGGTAAATGCCCATCCGCATTGCAGTGAGAACGGTGATTTGGCATTAGTGCACAACGGAATTATCGAGAACTATGCCGTGCTGAAAGAAAAACTACAGGCTAAGGGCTGTACCTTCAAGAGCAGCACCGATACGGAAGTGCTGGTACAGTTGATAGGCTACATCCAGCAACAAGGCAACCTGGACTTGCTGACCGCCGTTCAGTTAGCTTTGCGGGAAGTCATCGGTGCTTACGCCATTGCAGTAGTCGACCGTAAGCATCCCGACGAGATTATTGCTGCCCGCAAGAGTAGTCCGTTAGTTGTCGGAGTAGGCGAGGGAGAGTTCTTCTTAGCTTCCGATGCTACTCCTATGGTGACTTACACCAATCAGGTGGTGTATCTCTCTGACGGAGAAATAGCCGTACTGCGGGCAGATGCTCCTCTGAAGATTGTCGATCTGAACAATGTAGAGTGCCCGCACGAAGCGCAGACTGTAGCTTTGAACATTGGGCAGCTGGAAAAAGGAGGTTTCCCCCATTTCATGCTGAAAGAAATCTTCGACCAGCCCGACTGCATCAGCGATTGTATGCGTGGCCGCGTGAATCCGGACACTTGTACGGTCACCCTTTCCGCCGTGTCCAATTACAAGGAACAACTTTTACGTGCCGGACGCTTCATTATCGTAGCCTGCGGTACTTCCTGGCATGCCGGACTTATCGGTAAGCAACTGATTGAAAGCTTCTGCCGCATTCCGGTGGAAGTGGAATACGCCTCCGAATTCCGTTACCGCAATCCGGTGATTCATCCCGACGACGTAGTGATTGCTATCTCCCAGAGCGGAGAAACTGCCGACACATTAGCTGCCATTGAACTGGCCAAGTCGCAGGGAGCCTTTATCTATGGCATCTGTAACGTCATCGGTTCTTCCATTGCCCGTGCTACGGATACCGGTTCCTATATCCATGTGGGTCCCGAAATCGGAGTGGCTTCTACGAAAGCTTTTACCGGACAGGTTACCGTGCTTACCCTGCTGGCTTTGGCATTGGGGCGTGAAAAAGGTACACTTTCGGAGGAAGAATATCATCGGGTGGTGAAAGAACTGGTCGCCGTCCCTGAAAAGATGCGGACCGTCCTGAAGCAGCATTCGTTCATCTCCGATTTCTCAAAGATGTTTACATACGCCCGCAACTTCATTTATTTAGGTCGGGGATACGCCTTTCCGGTTGCCTTGGAAGGAGCCTTGAAGCTGAAAGAAATTTCGTACATCCATGCCGAAGGTTATCCGGCTGCCGAGATGAAGCACGGTCCCATCGCCCTGATTGATGCCGAAATGCCGGTGGTCATCGTGGCCACACAGTCGCCTTTGTACGAAAAAGTGCTGAGCAACATTCAGGAAATCAAGGCCCGAAAAGGAAGAGTCGTGGCCGTAGTGACCGAAGGAGACACGGTTATCCGTAACTTGGCTGATTACAGCATCGAACTTCCGGCTACACTGGAATGTCTGAATCCGTTAGTAGCTTCCATTCCGTTGCAGTTGCTCGCTTACCACATTGCGGTATGCCGTGGAATGGATGTCGACCAGCCACGCAATCTGGCTAAGTCTGTAACGGTGGAATGACGGTACTAATTTTTCTCGATTCTCTTGTATAAAAAGTAAAATTTCCCGACAAATTCTCTGTTTCACAGTGTGAAATACAAAAACCACAGTGTGGGATACATATTTCACACTGTGAGATACAAATCCCGCACTGTGAAACAGAGAATTTGTAAGGGAGTTTAGAAGAATATATAAAGGTAAAAGGAGGAATAAGTAGGGTTGACTAGTTGAATTTTCACCTGCATTATTTTTATGAAAGATTTCCTCTTTTCATGTAAAAATGTAAATTTGCACATCTTATTTCTTTGAAAAATACATAAACGAAGAAGAAAATGCAGGAAGATGAATTGATATTGGCTGTAAAATCCGGTTCGGAGCGTGCTTATAAGCAACTTTATGAACTGTGGGTATCCAGACTATATCGGTTTGTATTTCAGTACCTCAAATCGGAAGAAGCGACTGATGATGTGGTGCAGGAAACTTTTCTTCGTATCTGGACTAACCGGGAACACCTGAATCCTGATCAGTCTTTCAAATCCTATCTCTTTACCATAGCCTATCATTTTCTGCTGAAAGAACTGAGAAGACAGATTCACAATCCGTCGATGGAAGAATATGTGGAATACCGGGACAAACTGGCTTCTTCTGCCAATGAGATTCCCGATGGACTAGATTATGACCGTTTTGTAAAGGCTTTGGAGAAAGCCAAACAGCATCTTTCGCCCCGTCAGCGGGAAATTTTTGAACTCAACAAAGAATACGGTATGTCGGTCGCCGAGATTTCCGGAAAACTATCGGTTACAGAGCAGGTAGTACGCAATCAGTTGTCTGCTGCCCTGAAGATACTTCGTACGGAATTACGTCAATACTATCCTTTATTGCTCCTGTTTTTGGCGTAAAAATCATTTTATGCTTTAAAACATACAATTTGATATGTTATAAATCTGCCCTTATTGGATATTACCCATAAACAAACGAAAAAAGTTTATGAGTGCACAAATAAACGATAAGGTATCAGGATTGTTACACAAGTTCCGTTCCGGTGACATCACGCCGGCGGAATTTCAGGATTTGCGAACCCGCATGGATGCTATATCCGATGTGGAACTGAAACATCTTCTGGAAGCAGAGTGGGAAGAGTTTGAAGACCATTCTCCTTTGTCGGAAGAAAAAATGAAAACGCTCTATGAAGGTTTGCACATTCGTTCGGAAGATTTCACACTGAAACGCTACTGGATGCAGATTGCCGCTTCACTGTTGTTGCTCATAGCCGGAAGTTTGACGGTATTGACCTTTATGCAGCAGAACGAAATCAATGCACTGGCAGAACAGAATGTGGTGATACGTTCAGGCGATTACGGTAAGTCGCTCGTCACCCTTCCCGATGGAACCATAGTGCATCTGAATGCCAAATCTTCTTTGACCTATAGTCAGGATTTTGGGCGAAATGACCGTAAGGTAGCATTGAATGGAGAAGGATTTTTTGAGGTAAAGAAAGATACGGAAAAGAAGTTTACAGTAGGTACAGGCTATATGGACATCACCGTATTGGGTACTAAATTCAATGTGTATGCATACGAGACAAAAGACATTGTGGAGATGTCGCTCGTAGAAGGTAGTGTGGATGTCACCACTTCACGCCCGCCTTATCAGAGCATACGCGTGAAGCCCAATGAAAAAGTAGTGTATAACAAGCGTACAGGAAACTTGCTGCATGAGCGGACAAGTAACAAGATGGAAACAGCTTGGATAAATAAGGAATTGGTGTTCCGTAGTGAACGACTGGAAGATGTATTCCGTTGTTTGTCCCGAAAGTTTGCTGTTACTTTCTCCGTGGATGATGAGGCTTTGTTGAACGATGTGTATACCGGTACGTTTGATGATGAGAATGTGGAAAGCATCATGCGTGTCTTGAAATATCATTATAAGTTCAAATACACAAATGAAGACGGAGTGATTTCTATTCAGACTCGAAAATAGTTATTAACCTTTAAAACCGAAGCGCATGAAAACATGAGAAGAAAACAAAAGCCCCGGATAATCGGCAAATTATCCAGGGCATGAAGAAAGGCTTAGTCCTGCAATTAAACTATGGTGGCACATAGTAAAATAAACTAAAACCTTAATTTGTATGAATTTATGAAAACCGCAAAACAATCAATTGATTTAGAGTACAAAGGTACTAAAAAACGCTTGAATCTGCGCACTGCTTTGATTTCTTTGTGTATGTTTGCATTTGTTGGCATTTCTGCCCAGACGGGTACGGTGACCGTGAAACTGCGGAATGCTTCTGTCAAAGAATTATTCAGTGCAATTGAAAAACAAACTTCCTATCGCTTTTCTTATCGGGATGCAGAAATCAAGGGGAAAGGAAATGTGACTATTTCTGCAACCAATCGTGAATTAAAGCAACTTTTAGAAGGTGAACTTTCTAAGTTGGGTTTAAAATATGCTGTATCGGGGAATAAGATTATTGTGACTCCGGTTGCGGCAGCTGCTTCTGCACAGCCTAAAAAAGTGACCGGAAAGGTAGTGGATGCCAATGGAGAACCGGTGATTGGAGCTACTATCAAAGAACAAGGTACAGCTAATGGTACAATTACAGATTTTGACGGAAACTTTACCCTGGATGTAGCTGATAATGCGATGCTTGAGGTTTCTTATATCGGGTATAAAAGTCAGGAATTGAAGGCTGTGGCTGGGAAAATGCTTTCTGTGACTTTGAGAGAGGATACGGAGGTGTTGGATGAAGTTGTTGTTGTGGGGTATGGTAGTGTGAAAAAAGGTAATTTGACAACGGCTGTTACTGCGGTAAAATCCGATATGCTGGAGAACCGTCCGACACAATCCGTAACAGATGCTTTGCAAGGAGTGGTTCCCGGGCTGAATATTGTGCAATCCAGTCGTCCGGGAAAGGCATCTACCATGGAGCTTCGTGGGGCAACTTCCTTGAATGATTCAGGTTCTCCTCTTTTGTTAATAGATGGTGTTCCGGGTGAATTTGATTATTTGAATGTGGATGATATAGAAAGTATTTCTGTATTGAAGGATGCTGCGTCTGCAGCAATTTACGGTTCCAGAGCCGCACATGGAGTGGTTTTAGTTACAACCAAACGAGGAAAAAGTGAAAAGCCAACCCTTCGATACAATGGCTCAGTAGGTATAAATACTCCAACAGATATGCCTGAAATGGTTAGCTCTGCAGAATATGCGCGGGTACGTAATGAAGCTCTGCGTAATGTAGGGAGAGAGGAACTTTATACAGTAGAAGATATCCGGAAATTTGCTAGTGGGGAAGACTTGAACCGATATCCTAATACAGACTGGTTGGACTTAATGTTTCAGAATAGTATAACTACACGTCATTCTCTTGCGGCAACCGGCGGAACTGATAATATTAAATATTATTTGAGTGGCGGATTTGATCATCAGACAGGTGTTGTACCTGAGATATCTCAGGATGTATTTAATGTACGTTCCAATGTGGATGCCAATATCACTAGCAAATTAAAGCTGTCATTTGACTTGCGTTATATATTGAAGCAAAAAGATGAAGTAAACGGTCTGGATGGGATTATAACGGATATTTATAAAATGAATCCGACTCAGGTTGGTTATTATACAGATGGAACATACGGATATAATAGTTCAAATATAGTGAATCCGATAGCCTATTTGCACGAAACAGGGCATGAAGCAAATGATACTCATGATGTTTCTGGTATATTTAAACTTGAATATGAAATTCTTGACGGATTGAAGTTTACTGGATTGGCGAATGTAAACTATGTGTTTGGTAACATTACAACTATTGGTAGGCAGTATAACTTTACGAATTATTTTACTAAAGAAGAAATACCCTTTGGGCAGAATACACTTTCTGAAAAAAGGACATTAAAGAGTTATTATAATTTGCAAGCCTTGTTAACTTATCAGAAGAAAATAAAAGAACATTCGTTTGATGTGATGTTGGGATATCAGCAAGAAAATCAGAAAGATGACTGGATTAGTGCTTACCGGGATGGGTTTCCGACAGATTTAGTTCATGTGATAGACGGAGGTTCCAAAGATAATTGGGAAAACGGAGGAAATTCAGAGCATTGGTCTATTGCTTCTTTTATCGGTAGTTTGAACTATGATTATGCGAGTAAATATTTATTGACTTTTAAAGTCCGTACAGATGGATCATCTCGTCTGGCTTCCGGAAAACGTTGGTCTACTTTCCCCTCTGTCGCGGGTGCTTGGCGTATTACGGGTGAGGATTTTATGGAACCTACATCTTCCTATTTGGACGATTTGAAATTGAGAGCTTCATGGGGTATCACAGGTGCTTCTTCTGGTGTGGGATTGTACCCAAGCTATACCACAATTGGTATGGGAGGTGTGGTTTTAAACAATGTATATCGACAGACTGCTTATTTGAAGTCTTTAGGAAATACTAATTTGGGTTGGGAAAAAACTAATATGGTGGATGTTGGGCTGGATATGTCTTTGTTCAATAATCGTTTAGGAGTAACATTTGATTATTACATCAAGAAAACAAATGACATTTTGATAGAACTTCCTGTGCCTTTGGAATATGGATTAGGAAAACCGAAAGTGAATGTCGGTACAGTGAGGAATAATGGTTGGGAACTGTCCTTGAATTGGAATGATAAAATAGGAGGAGTAACTTATCACATTCAGGGAAATCTTTCTGACAATAAAAATGAAGTACTAGATTTGGGAGATACAGGACCGTGGGTAAGCGGTTATACGGATGTAGGACTACCTATGAATTCTTTGTATGGGTATGAGGCTTTGGGCTTCTTTCAGTCAGAGGAAGAAATAAAAGAGTCTCCTTTTCAGAATGTAAAGAACAAACCAGGTGATATCAAGTACAAGGATCAGAATAATGATAATGTAATTGATGGAGAAGATCGGGTGGTGATAGGTGACCCCGCTCCACATTATTTGTATGGACTTCGGCTGACTGCTGAATGGAAAGGATTTGATATCAGTATGTTCTTTCAGGGAGTTGGTAAAAAAGATTATTTGATGAGTGGGCCAGGTGTTCAGCCTTTGACTGATAGTGGTAAAGGTGCTGTATTTGAACATCAGTTGGATTATTGGACGGAAAATAACCGAGACGCCAAGTATCCAAGAATCCTTGAAAGTAACCAAGCTACCTTTAATTATGAGAAATCGGACTTTTGGAAGATTAATGCAGGTTATTTTCGGATGAAAAACTTACAGATTGGTTATAACTTCTCTAGTCAATTGTTGAAAAATACCGCACTGAAGAATTTACGTCTTTATTTCTCGGCTTCAAATCTGTTTACAATAGATAATTTTGTGCCAGGATATGATCCTGAAACAACCAGTGCCTATACGTATCCTTTGTCTAGAACTTATTCATTGGGTATTAACGTTCAATTCTAAAAATCTAACGTCATGAAAATAAAAACAATATTTGTATCGTGTTGTGCCATGTTGGCTCTTTGTAATTGTGATGATTTTTTGACAATGCCTCCGTTGGACCAGATTACGGAAGAGGACTGGTGGAAAAAAGAGGATCAGGTTCAGATGATGGTGGATGATTGTTATAATAAATTGTATAATGGTGAAATAGACATTTTTCGGGATGCATATTCAGATAATGCAATTTATAGTAATAATACATCTATCGGGGACGGATCTTTTACATCCTTTACCAGTGGTATTAAGAATGAGTGGAAGTATGACAAAATTGCTCAGTTGAATTATGTGTTGGAAGGAATAGAAAAAGCCAAAGGAGTACTTTCAGAAGATAAATATGCACATCTGAGAGCCGAAGTCCGTTTTATTCGGGCCTATATTTACTATGATATGCTGTTCTATTTTGGGGATATTCCTTTGATTACAAAAGTGTTGACTGTGGATGAATCTCGTCAGACTAGTAGACAACCACGTAGTGAGGTGTTAAATTTTATCTTAACCGAATTAAATGAAGTTTTGACGGATATTCAGAAAGCACCTTCAGGCGATTCTGGACGTGTGAATCAGGATGTGGTTCATGCTTTTTTATCTCGTGTTTATTTGTTTGAAAAAGATTATGATAAAGTGCTTGAACATACACAAGCTGTGATGAATACTCATAAATACGGTTTGTATCGTGCTTATGATGGAGACTCAGAAAAGAATAGTTATGAGGAATTATTCCGTCCTAATGCAGACGGTAATAATAATGAGGTTATATTTGAAAGACAATTTTCCGCTCCCTTGAAAACGCATGAATTGAATAGAGGTTTGTCATTTCCTTCTTCTGTATATAGAGGATGGAAAGGTTTGATGCCACTTCAGGAAATGGTGGATGAATATGAATGTATTGCGGGACATCCGTTTAAAGATTGTGAGTCTTTGGGATGTGGATACGTAGCGAAAAGGGCTGAAATTTCGGCTAATGGAGGTTATGGAGAATATGAGTATCGAGACCCTCGTTTGAAGTCTACTATTGTAACTCCAGGATGGGAATGGAAAACAAATGGAGAAGTGACAGCAGTATATGGTATAGAAGACCCGAATAGTAAGGATTATATTGGGGCAGAAGCTAATTCCACAGGCTTTCTGGTTACTAAATGGGTGGATTTGGACGGTAAAGAGGCAGATCGTGTATTGAGTGATAAAAATCTGACGATAATTCGTTATGCGGATTTGTTACTGATGCGTGCGGAGGCTTTGATCGAAAAAAATACAAACTTACAGGAAGCTGTAGATATTTTGAATGAAATAAGAGACCGAGCACGTATGCCTAAAAATGTGGAGTTGGCTTCTCAAGAGGTGTTAAGAGAAAAATTGCGTCACGAACGCCGGGTAGAGTTAGCCATGGAAGGCTTACGCTATTATGACATTATCCGATGGAGAATTTGTGATAAAGTAAAAAATGGACCTGTATATGGCTTTGCAAAGATGAATGAGTCAGGTAAGCGTGAGAATATATTTATGGAAAACAGAGTGTGGAAAGATTACATGTATTTGTGGCCTATTCCGCAAGATGCGATTGATTTGAATAAAAATTTGACGCAGAATCCGGGATGGTGATTGATGTTTTCATTTTTCAATGAGTATCAACTAGCCCTATGGTATGTATAGGACATTTAATATTTGTGTATGAGTAGAATAAAATATTTGTTAGCAAGTACATTGTGTATGACTGTAGGTTTGTGGGCAAGACCTGTGGAGAATCGTGGAAAGTTGCCTTATCAGAATCCGAATTTGTCGATAGAAGAACGTGTGGAAGATTTGATTGGTCGTATGACTCTGGAAGAGAAAGTCTATCAGATTTCTGCTTTGCGTTTAGGGGAGGGAGATGAAATCTTTCAGACAAGCGGTGAATATTCTATGGAGGATATTCGAAAACAGTTGGGTAGGCATGGGGTTGGTTATTTGAGTTGTCCGACAACGGATATGCCTGCTGAAAAAGCAGTAAAAATGGGCAATCAAATACAGAAAATAGCCGTAGAAGAGACTCGTTTGGGCATACCGGTGATAATTGATGCGGAAGCGTTGCATGGTTGTCGGGCATTGGGGGCAACTTCTTATCCTCAGTCTATTGCTTTGTCTTGTACATGGAATCCGGCCCTGATGGCAGAAATAGCTGACGCTATCGGTCAGGAAACGTATAGTCGCGGGATTACTCAGGTACTTTCGCCTGTATTGGATTTAGCTCGCGATCCTCGTCATGGACGCATGGAGGAATGCTATGGGGAAGACCCTTATTTGGCTGCTTGTATGGGAGTGGAGTTTGTCAAAGGAGTACAGAAGCATGGCGTAGTCTGTGCCCCTAAACATTTTGTAGCAAATTTTGTGACGGATGGTGGTCGTGATTCCGGTAATGCAGGGATGAGTGAGCGCGAATTACGTGAAATACACATGGTTCCTTTTGAAGCAGTTGTCAAAAAGGCAGGAGTGAAGTCATTGATGGCTGCGTATAATTCTGTAGATGGTATTCCTTGCTCTGCAAATCGCTGGTTGTTGACCGATGTGTTGAGAAATGAATGGGGATTTGACGGGTATGTGGTTTCTGACTGGAGTGCGGTAAACCATGCTTATGGTGCACTCAAGATAGCTCCTTCTCCGGAAGAAGCTGCTGCCTTATGTGCAAAAGCGGGAATGGATATAGAACTTCCTCGTTTGAAATGGTATGTAAAGCTTGGTGAAATGGTGAAGCAAGGAAAGATTTCGGAAGAAGACATAAACAACAATGTTCGTCACATTCTTAAAGTTAAATTTCAGTTGGGACTGTTTGAGCATCCTTATGTGGAAGAGCATCTGGCTGAAAAACTCTGTGACGCTCCTCAGTTCCGTAATCTGGCAAGAAAGGCAGCAAGACAAAGTATTGTGTTATTAAAGAACGAAGGGAATGTACTTCCTTTAAAGAATATTCGAAAACTGGCAGTCATTGGTCCTAATGCGGATGT
>OLIX01001959.1_pt1 | contig 16467 bp, 16 predicted proteins | sample 1601331 | NCBI WGS metagenome assembly OLIX01 (sample SAMEA2452120, study PRJEB22498) | human gut metagenome | biome: human feces; feature: human gut; material: feces | place: Australia | collected 2012 | reverse complement strand
CTGTGCTACAATTTGAACGATAATACATAATTTTTCTCTAAAGCCAAAAAAAATTGCATATCAGAGGCTGTATTTTCCGACTTTAAATCTTGGAGTTGGATTGGCGAGACAGGGAAAGAAGGTATTGTTGATTGATGCGGATCCACAGGGAAGCCTAACTGCAAGTCTTGGATATGTAGAACCGGATGATATTGGAACTACTCTTGCAACTATTATGATGGGCATTATCAATGACGAGGAAATTGGAGAAGAAGAAGGAATTTTACATCATAAGGAACAGATTGATCTCCTACCAGCTAATATTGAGTTATCTGCTTTAGAAGTAACCATGAGTAATGTAATGAGCAGAGAGCTGATCATGAAGGAATATATTGATACGATGCGATTATATTTTAATTGATTGTATGCCGAGTTTGGGCATGATGACCATCAATGCATTAGTGGCTTCTGATATGGTTTTGATACCTGTACAAGCTGCATATCTGCCGGTTAAAGGACTTCAGCAGTTGATCACAGGACTATTTCTATGGTAAAGAAGAGATTGAACCGGAAACTGACGATCCAGGGGATTCTTTTAACAATGGTGGATTTTCGTACTAATTACGCCAAAGATATTATGTTAGTGATTTCATGAGCTGTCACCAAATTGCTCACATCAGTTGGTGCTCGTTTTCTTAACTTTCTACCATTCCAAGCATCTCGTGTTCCACAACAAACTTAATCATGTAATCATCAATCAATTGTTTCTGATTCTGAAACGCATACATCAGTGCTTTTTCACAGACCCGGTTAATTATTCGTGGAATCCCAGTTTTCGATTACGTGGAAAGTCTTTACCGGGATGGAGCACATAATGTTCGGGATTGGTAGCAAGTTTCTGAAATATTTTGCATTAATGAAAGAGAATCTTCAGGAAGAAATCGGAGAAAAAATGTACGATATATCTTCCTCCTATGATATCCTGAATGTAATATCGAATAAAATGATATTTGGTTTTTCCAAAAAGATAAGGAAGGTAAAAATACAATGAGCGAATATATAACTACATATACAGGAAAATACTTTAACCCAACACAGCCGAATCCGGATCTGATCAGCATACAGGATATTGCACATGCCCTTTCTCTGATCTGCAGAGGAAATGGTCATGTACAGACCTTCTGGTCAGTAGGGCAGCATTGTATTTGTTGTGCAAAGGAAGCCGCAGCAAGAGGTCTGTCGAACCGTATGGTACTTGCCTGTCTGCTTCATGATGCCAGCGAGTGTTATATGTCGGATGTGCCGACACCCTTTAAGAAGGAATTGCCAGAGTATTAGGCACAGTTAAATGAAATCGATCATGCGATGCTCTTGTATGATCTTGAAAATCTGTTGGGAGAAGTGCAATATGGAGAAATCCCGGATTTGCAGATTGATCTGGATTATACAGTCAGGCCTTTTGCTGAAGTAGAAGATGAGTATCTGACACTTTTTGCAAAGTATTCCGGTACAGTTGCACCAAAGACAGTTTATCTGGAAGATATTGCAGATGCATTTGAAGAGTGTATGGACGGATGGGCACAATTTTTGGATACACGAACAGGTGAAATTGTTGCTTTGGCGGAAGATCCGTACATAGCCTGTGAAGAAGATCAGGAGCTCTGGGAAGAAATTGATGAGACGGAGGATTATGTCAGATTGCAGAATCAGTATGAACTTCATGAAAAAAGGATCATGGAGAAGTTTGCGTATGAGATTGGGAATCAAAGAGTTTCTGAAGTACTGTTTGATGCGCTCAGAAGAAGGCATCCATACAGGTGTTTTAAAGATAAAATAAATGATCTGGGAATCAGCCAGATTTATTATGACTACAGAAATCGAACTTATATCAATACAGCAGAAGAATGGTGTCGGAACTATCATGTACCATATAGAAGAAAAGAAGATTAGGCGCTGTTTTGAAATGGGTTTGATTGTCCAAACTATTAGAAGAAATCAAACTCTGTCACAGGGGAGCTTATAATCTCCCCTGTGACACCAATCAAATTTATTCTTTTAAAATGCTTGTTCATATAACTTTAAGATATCATTTTTCATTGTGAATTGTGGATTGCACTGAATATTACCGCTCTTCATCGCATCATCCGCCATCTGCTCAAATTTATCACTCGTGACCCCGATATCACTGAGTGTCGGCAAAATTCCAAGCTCGTAATTCAGCATCCGGATTTCTGTCGCAAGCATGTCCGGTGTAAAATTAATATCTGCCCCCATATCTTTGCTTATACAACCATAGATATAACGGTACTTTTCCGGATCTGCGGCATCCTTGTTGAAATCTACCACCGTCGGCAGCAGAATCGCATTTGCCACACCATGCGGCACATCAAAATACGCACTGACCGGATGACTCATTGCATGCACATTGCCAAGTCTCGCATGAGAGAATGCGATTCCGGCAAAAAGCGATCCGACCATCATGCTTTCACATGCGGCAGGATTGCTTCTGTCTGCCACATAATCCCGTATACTTCCGCCGATCAACCGCAGAGCTTCTCTTGCAAAAATATCGGAAAAAGGAGATGCTGCCTTTGAAATATAAGCTTCCAATGCATGTACCATCGCATCAATGCCACAGGCCGCTGCTGTATTTGCCGGAACCGTAGCAATCAGATCCGGATCAAGTATCACATACGCTGGTAATAGATAGTTGCTTACTACGGTCAGTTTATAGTTCCTGGAGTGATCGGTAATCACAGAGAATGCAGTTACTTCGGAGCCGGTTCCGGCAGTCGTCGGAATTGCAATCATGGGAACAACCGGCCCCATAACCTTACCTGCACCTTCATAATCAACAATGTTGCCACCATACGTTGCAAGTACAGCCACTGCCTTAGCAACATCAAGCGGAGAGCCACCGCCAAATGCAACAATGAAATCCGCTTTACTTTTCTTGAAACCTTCCGTCGCTTTCACAACGGTATCGGTACTTGGGTTTCCTTCTGTTTCCGTAAAACATTCGCTTTCCATGCCGGCACTTTTTAATGCCTTCCGGCACTTTGCCACCATTCCGATCTTGTTCAGATGAGGACCGGAAATAATATATCCTTTGCTTTTGCCCAATTCTTTTGCTAGATCCGGGAGCAGATCTAACGTACCTGCTCCGAATTTAATATTCTGAGGAATCGTAAATGAAAAGCTGTCCATTCTATCATCCCTTCTATTTTGTAAGCTCAACTACAGATGCTTTAATAATCTCATATGCCTCGTCACAATCCTTTTCCGCAATAATGAGTGGTGGAACCATGCGAATCGTATGTGTACCGATTGCCGTAATCAGCAGATGTCTGTGCAGACACTCATGCTTAACTTCTACTGCGCTTATCGTATCATCAAATTCTACGCCCACCAAAAGACCTTGTCCTCTTACTTCCTTCACATGCGGAAGCGTTTCCAGCTTCTTCTTAAAATATTCTCCCATCTTAGCTGCATTATCAGCCAGATTTCGGTCTAGTAATTCATTTACCTCTGCTAATGCTGCCGCACAGCTAACCGGATGTCCACCAAAGGTTGTTCCATGAGAACCGACAGAAAATGCTTTTGACACATTTTCGGTTGTGCAGATAGCACCGATCGGCATACCACCGCCCAAAGCCTTTGCCATAGACACGATATCCGGCTTAATTCCGTAGTTCATGTAACTCATGACTTTACCGGTTCTGCACCATCCGGTCTGAACCTCATCGATCAGAAGAAGCATGCCGTTTTCATCACAGAACTCACGCAGCCCGCTCATAAATTCCTGCGTTGCCGGATGAACACCACCTTCACCCTGCACCGGTTCTATCATGATTGCAATCGTGTTCTCTGTACATGCATCCTTGAACGCCTTCAGGTCATTGTACGGAGCATAAGAGAAACCATATGTCATAGGACCAAAACCAATCTGGCATCCGTTACCGGGCTGTCCTGTGGCAGACATCGCACCAAAGGTACGTCCGTGAAAACCATTTTTGGCAGTCACGATATGATATTTATTCGGACCATACTTCTCAATACCATATTTACGTGCCATCTTAATCATTGCCTCATTTGCCTCAGTTCCGGAGTTTTGAAAGAAGATCTTGTCCATTCCGATTGTGGTGCATACCTTCTCTGCAAGCAAAGCCTGCGGAATTGTGTAAGGATAGTTAAAGGTATGCATAACATCCTGTACCTGATCAATTACGGCTGCCACAACTTTTTCGTTACAGTTACCTGCAGAATTTACCGCAATTCCAGCGTAAAAATCAAGGTATTTCTCGCCTTTTTCATCATACATGTACTGATCCCTGGCCGTCTCACACAGAAAATCCATTCTCTCATATGTCTCGATCATGTACGTATTTACTTTGTCTTTAATGTCCTGTACAGTTAGTCCGGTGTCTGTTAATTTCATATTAGATATCCTCCTTAGCACCAATAGTAGTGTTTATTCTATTTCCCCTGCGGGCTTGATCATGTCTGCAGTTATTAATCCTTTAATGATCAGGTACTGTTCAATTGTTTTGACACAATTTTCTATGCCAACGCGTTCGCTGTTGAGAGTCAGATCATAGTTCACAGGATTTGTCCAATAATTTCCGTGTGTATAGTATTTGTAGTAATCCGCACGAAATCTGTCAGTACGCTCGATGGTTGCATTTGCGACAGCTTCTGTAACTCCCATATTTGCAATTGTGCGATTCACGCAGAAGACCCGTGGCGCTTCTATATAAATATTGACCACATTCGGTTTGTCCCTTAGTACATAATCGGCACATTTTCCGACTATCACACACGATTCCTTCTCCGCCAGCTCACGAATGATCTGACTCTGATATTCAAACAATCTATCATCGGAAACAAATTTTTCATTTCGTGTAATATAATGTTTAGATCGCGGAAGTCCTCTTAAGAAGCTGGTAAAACCACCTGTTTCACGCATTTTCTCATTGACCTCCTGAAACACATTTTCGGGAAGTCCGCTTAACTGACTTGCCAAAGTCAGAATCCGGTTTTCGTAGCAGTGAATCCCAAGATCCTTTGCGAGCTGTGATGCGATTGCCTTACCACCTGTTCCAAATCCCCTCGCAAATGTAACTATAAATTTATCCATTTTCTTTGTCCTCCTTTTTAACCAGCCAGATACCGACTCAGGAATTCACGAGTTCTTGTATTCTTAGGATTTGTAAATAATTCTGACGGAGCCGCATCCTCTGCAACATATCCGGAATCCATAAAGATTGTTCTTGTTGACACATCTCTGGCAAACGCCATCTCATGTGTCACAATAATCATGGTAAGTCCTGTCTTTGCAAGCTCTTTCATTACATTTAATACTTCTCCGACCATCTCCGGGTCCAAAGCTGAGGTCGGTTCATCAAACAGAAGTACTTCTGGATTCATGCAAAGTGATCTTGCAATTGCAACGCGCTGCTTTTGCCCACCGGACAACTGTGTGGGTTTTGCATTAATGTATGGTGCCATGCCGACATTTTTCAGATGTTTGATTGCTCTGTTGAATGCCTCCTCTTTCGGCAGATGCAGCACCTTTCTTGTGCAAAGCATGCAATTCTCCAACACGGTCATATTGTTAAATAGATTAAAAGACTGGAATACCATTCCAACTTTTGAACGATACTCATTAATCTCTTTCTGCACATCGCGGACTTCCTTATTATGGTAAAGTATTTTACCAGAGGTCTGCTTTTCCAGCTTATTGATACATCGAAGCAGTGTAGATTTACCGGATCCGGAAGAACCGACGATGCAGATGATTTCTCCGGCATTCACATTGATATCAATCTTTCTTAAGACCTCATGATCTCCAAATGATTTGCTCAGATCTTTAATTGAAATTACTGACTCACTCATAGCGTTCCTCCTATTGATTATCCATGTACTCGATTGCAAGTGCGTAATCGGTCTTACCCTGCATCTTTTTCTCAATCAGCTTGAACAGCTTGTCAAATACAAAGCAAAGAACAAAGTAGATGACGGCGATAACAAGGTATGATTCGAAGTATTTGTAATAGTTTCCACCGACAGTTTTCGCTGCCATAAACAGTTCCTGTACTGCAATAACATTTAATACCGATGTCATCTTTAGGTTTGTCAGAAACGTATTTGCCATCTCAGGAATAATATTCCTGAAAGCCTGCGGAAGTACAACATAGAGCATAGTCTTAAATGGCGACATTCCCATTGCCCATGCGCCTTCGCGTTGACCTAAATCAATCGAACTGATTCCGGCTCTTACGGTTTCTCCCATGTATGCTCCTGTATTTAATACCGTTACGACAATACCTGCAAATACTGGTGTCAGATTTTCAAATCCCATCTGACGAATTCCGAAATATACGATCATTGCCTGTACGATCATAGGTGTATCTCTGAATACCTCAACATAAACGGTAAATATTACTTTCATGATCCGAATCAGAAATTTCTTAATAACAGTGTCGCCTTCATTGAGCTTTATATCATTTACAATACCTACGATATATCCCAGTACAAAGCCAAGCAATGTGCCGGTCACTGCAATATACAGTGTCAGCCAGGTTCCCTTGGCGAACATGCTTGAGTACTTTTGCGCCAGAAATATCATCCATTCAAATGAATTACTTGGACTTTCAAAAATCATATCTCTCTACCTTTCAAACCTTTATTCGTTAGTTAGCTGCTGGTTGCTGTGTTAATACGGTGTTCATCAGCTCGTCCATCTTGTCCTTATCATTCCAGCCGATTGCATTCATCGCATCCTGAATCTGATCTCTCAACCTGGTATCATCTTTTCTTGTTGCGATACATACGTTAACCATCTCATCATCTCCTGTAAATCCATCATTCTCATCTAACTGAATGATCTGGAGATCATCGTTGGTAAGTGCTGCGGACTCCGCAGTCGGAAGGTCAACGATACATACATCAGCGCTTCCATTCGAGATTGCCATAAAGCACTCTGAAGTTGTCTCGAAGTTACCGGACTGCTCAGCACCTTCAATCTGATCAAGAAGTGAAATCCAGCCGGTTCCTAACTGTGTGGTAACCTTACAGCCTGTTCCTGCCAGATCGGAAAGCCCTTTGACATCGGCGTACTTTCCACCCTTCTTTACTACGATACAGTTATTTCTGTAATAATAAGGCTCGGTAAATGCATACGATGCGTCTCTCTCTGCCGTCTTGCCCATGCCTGCGATGATTGCATCATAATCGCCCGCGTCCAGGGAAATACCAATGGATGACCACTCAACCTTATGAATCTCAAGCTCCATTCCCATCTGATCGGCAAGCATCTGTGCGACTGCTACGTCATATCCGTATGCATAATAATCAGAATCGTAAATCTTGACTGCTTTACTTCCATCAGGTGTCGTGTCGGTGTCCTGCGTCCAGTTGAATGGAGCGTATGCACATTCCATACCAACTCTTAAGACCTTCTTATTGGAATCCGTTGTTGAAGAAGCCTGTGATGCTTCCGATGCTTTCTTATCGGATGCTCCGCATCCTGATAAACTTATGGCAACCATCACTCCTGTAAGTGCCAATGCTGCGATTTTTCTGCTTTTCATATTGATTTCCTCCCTTATGTCTTGAAGCTTTGTTTCTGATTGTTCTTTTTTGTCTTGCCCTCTATCCGAGTGATTTCTCTGGAGTTCCCGTATAGAGAATAAAAAAGGCGCCGGAGAAATAAAATTCTCTAGCGCCTTTGCTTATTGAGTATGATATACTTCGCAAAGCCTCTTTGCAATAGTAATCCCGTACAATTTAACTGTGCATTTTGCACAGTTACTAATGAAACATCAGCCTTTTTACCAGAATGCAGTTGACCAGATCCAGATATTCCATCGAATCATCAAGGTTGATTTCCAGTATTTCTTCAATCTTTTTCAGACGATATTGCAGGGAATTCCGATGCACATACATCATCTCTGCCGTCTTTCCGACATTGAATCCGCACATATAGTAATTCACCAAAGTGTCAATCAGGAAAGAACCGTTTGCATTGTCATACATCTCCAGGTTTTTCAGCTTTTCATTACAGTAATTAAGAATTTCCTGTTGATTACCACTGTTGAACATATATTTGTAGATTCCCATAGAGCTTGCACTCAGAACCTTCTTGTTCGTCGGATTCGGCAGCATGTCTTTCTTCGGGATCAGATTCTTCGCCTCCTGATAACTTATTCCGAAATCCGCCGGCTTCGTATAAGCCGCTCCCAAAATACAGGTACTGTGGATTACCCCCGCAAAAGGCGTCCGACTATCAAGCTCTCTAAGAATCTGCTCAATCTGGTGTTCTGTCTCCTTATTTTCCTTTGCCTCAAAAAGCAACACAAATTTGTTCAGAAACCGCATATACATCGGTTTTTTCTTCATGTGAAGTACCTCGCGATTCAGGCAATCCGTATAATAAACATAGGTATGCTCATCCTGTTCCAGATTCATGCCGTACTTCCGGTCAATCACAATAACACCAACACGATACGGCCGGTCAAACGTCAGCCCAAACTGTGCGGAAATCTTCTCGATATACTTATCATTGACCTCGTACCCGAATAACAAGTTGTACAGATAATCTCCGGTTCGCTTGTTGTCCACTTCGGTTTCCAGAATCAGTTCACCGATACTCTGTGCGATGTCAACAAACGTTGCACCCTCCCACCGTATATAGAACAACGACAGTTTCAATTCCTTTGCCTTCTCGATCATCTGCTGTGGAATTGCTTCCTTGTCCTCCTCAACTGAGATTGCAAGTCCTGATATTCCAAGCTCGTTCAGCTCGAGCATTGCAGTGTATGCATCCTCGATTGAATATCGCAGAGAATCCACGACCAGAAGCGCAAAATTGCCCGGATTCATATGATCTTTATATGGCTTTGTCTGCACTATGTATGTCCAGGATACCATGCGTTCCAAGCCCGCTTCACCGGTCAGAAGCTCGACTCCGTCTAATCTCAGGTTGTTTATATCTCTGCATGTAATCATCGTTCGTCACCTGCCATTTCAATTATAGGTCATTACTTTCACTGTTATGCTATATCGATATCGCTTTTCATACAGCTGTCCTCCATAACCTGGAGATACTGTACGCTGTAAGCCGGAAGATTCAGAGAGCCATTCAGCGTCTGTGAGATATTCCCAGAACCGCTTTTCAGCAGATCGGTGAATGTTCCGAGCAATTCTCCGTGATGGATCGTGAAATCGCTCTCAGACGCGTTGATGGCGATCAGAATCCGTTCCTGCCCTGTACGGCGTTCAAAGACAAGCTGATGGTTTGTGATTGAGATATTGCGGTATCCTCCATTGCAGAGGGCATCACTGTTTTGTCGAAGTGTGATCAGTCGGTGGATGAAATCAGTCAGTGCATTCGGTTTTGGCGCCTCAAAGCATGGACGAAGCGCATAGTCATTGTCCGGAGTCTTGATACCTTCTTCGCCCCATTCGCTTCCATAATAAATACAGGGAATTCCCGGCATACCGAATAAAATACCGTAAGCCAGAGGCAGGTGTGCAGGGGTTGTCAGGATGCTGGCAATCCGTGTGACATCGTGATTATCCACAAAACTCATCAGATGCTTTCCACGGTAGATACACCATTGTTCCGGTCCGTACTGACGATTCAGGGAGTGTGCGATCTCGAACAGATTCATGCTGTTCAGGCTGGAATAGATTCCCTTGTAGCATTCGTAATTGGTACAGCTGTGCAGCATCTCATCATTTACAATCAGATTATAATCACCGAATAGTACTTCACCGATCAGAACAAATCCAGGCTTTTGTTCTTCGCAAAATGAGCGGAGTCTCCGCATAAAGTTATGGTCCAGACTGTATGCCACATCCAGGCGAAGTCCGTCAATATCAAATGTTTCGATCCAGAAGCGGACACAGTCTAATAAGTAGTCTGTGACTGCAGGATTTTGCAGATTCAGTTTGACCAGTTCGAAATGTCCTTCCCATCCCTCATACCAGAATCCGTCCTGATAACAACTGTCACCGTCAAAATTGATGTAGAACCAGTCTTTATAAGGAGAATCCCACTTCTTTTCCTGAACGTCCTGAAATGCCCAGAAACCGCGTCCAACGTGGTTGAAAACTCCGTCCAGCACGATTTTGATATGATGCTTATGCAGATCGTCACAGACATCCTGAAAATCTTCATTGGTTCCAAGGCGGCAGTCCACCTTTTTAAAGTCTCTGGTATCATAACCGTGATTGTCAGATTCGAAAATCGGATTTAAGAGAACAGAACCGATCTGCAGATTCTCCAGATAACTGCTCCAGTCTTTCAATTTCAGAATACGCGGAACGCAGATGCCATCGTTGTGAGTCGGGGCACCGCAGAATCCAATCGGGTAAATTTGATAAAATGTTTCGTTGTAAGCCCACATAATAAGTACCTCTGCTTTCTTATAGAATATGGATATTATAGCGTATTTTCGGGCTTTCGCAAAGGTTGGAGAAGGTGCGAAAAAATTTTTTTAAAAAAATTGAAATTTGTTGTTGACAATTGGTATCCCCTTATGTATAATAGCTATTGTGTCACGGAGAAAACGGCACAAAAGCGAATAACGGGGTGTGGCTCAGCTTGGCTAGAGCGCCTGGTTTGGGACCAGGAGGTCGCAGGTTCGAATCCTGTCACCCCGACTTCGCGGGTGTAGTTCAATGGTAGAACACCAGCCTTCCAAGCTGGATACGTGGGTTCGATTCCCATCACCCGCTTTCTTGCAGAGTGATCTGTAAGGAGCCTATAAACGGGGATAAAGTTTATACGAGTCTGTAGCTCAGCTGGATAGAGCAACGGCCTTCTAAGCCGTAGGTCGAGGGTTCGAATCCCCCCAGGCTCGGTATGGTGGGTATGGTGCAGTTGGTTAGCGCGCCAGATTGTGGTTCTGGATATCATGGGTTCGAGTCCCATTACCCACCCTTTTCTTTTATAAGAAGCACTAGTTAAGCAGTGTCATAGTTGAGTTTACTAATGGGCTATCGCCAAGCGGTAAGGCACAGGACTTTGACTCCTGCATTCGCTGGTTCGAATCCAGCTAGCCCAGTTTGCCTGGATTAGCGGGTATTATAAGAAAATAAGGGCGTGTAGCTCAGTTGGTAGAGCACTTGACTTTTAATCAAGTTGTCCGGGGTTCGAATCCCCGCACGCTCATTGTAGAACAAGCAGTTTTGCTTGTTTTATTTTTTCCAAAATTGTATATGCGGATGTGGCGGAATTGGCAGACGCGCTGGTTTTAGGGTCCAGTGGGCATCCCGTGCAGGTTCAAGTCCTGTCATCCGCAGTTTATGAAGAAGCCTTGATTTTCAAGGCTTTTTTGCATGTCTGGGAAGAGTTTTGTTAAGTATTTCAGAACTCGGTTTTTGGTTATACTTGATTACACTTTCTGATGACAATGCATTTCAGTAGAAAAAAGAGAGCGAATGCCGCTCTCTTTTTGTTTCAATAGCTACTTTCTATAAGCAAATTTAGGAACGCCGTCTTCTGTGGGAACGATTACTTCTCCCTGGATCAGCGGACGAGCATACCGGATAAAATCTTCTGTCACGTCAGAACCATCTGCAGTGATCCATGTAACAGGGACGCATTTTTCCTGATTACAGATGACGTTGACGTCTTTTAAAACATAATCAATCTGATAGTCATCTCCGTCCAGACGTTCAAAAGCAACCATCTTTCCGCTGGCTCCGTTTAAAGCAGCTTTTACTCCGTAAGCTCCGGAAGCAATGGCTTCTTTCTGGTCTGTTTTGGAAAGCATGGAAGAAGAGCATCTCTGGCAGACATTGAGTTCTACAGAACGTACTTTGACGCCAAGGCGTTCTTTCACCAGATTTTCCAGATATTTTCCGGAACCTGTGAGCATTTTGTGGCCGAATGTATCTGTTCCGACATCATTGGAATATTCGCAGATGAATGTACCGGTGTTGTCGTGGATTCCCTCGGAAATACATACTACCAGGTTTGGTGTAGTCTCCAGAGACGTACGGACTTTCTCAATAAAAGCATCCTGGTCAAAGTCTGTTTCCGGAAGGTAGATCAGAACCGGGTTGTCGTGTTCGAACTTTCTGGCCAGTGCGCTGGCAGCAGTGAGCCATCCGGCATGGCGTCCCATAATCTCAACAATGGTAACGGATTTTTTGTTGTCATAAACGGATGCGTCGACAGCAATCTCCCGCACAGTAGAAGCGACGTATTTTGCGGCACTTCCAAATCCCGGTGTGTGATCTGTCTCGACAAGGTCATTATCAATTGTTTTTGGAATTCCGATCACACGGATGTTGCTGCTGATTTTTTCGGCATAGCGGGAAAGCTTGCTGACAGTATCCATGGAATCATTGCCTCCGATGTAGAAGAAATATCCGATGTTGTATGCTTCGAAGCGTGCAAAAAGCTGTGGATAAACCGGATCGTTGAGATTTTCAGGAAGCTTGTATCGGCAGGAGCCAAGATATGAGCCGGGGGTGGTACGGATCAGTTCCAGTTCTTTTGATTCTTCCAGTGGTGCCATGTCCATGACCTGATCATTTAAAAATCCTTCAATTCCATTTATCATCCCATAAACAGTGCCAATCTCGTCTTCGCGGTTTAATGCTTCGTATACAGTCCCGTAAAGGCTTGCGTTGATAACGGCAGTCGGTCCGCCAGATTGTCCTACAACTGCATTCTTTTTCATAGTGTTCCTCCAATTTATCTTTTATAAAAATAAGTGTTCTCCCTAATACTATAAAGGAAGGAGTGGTATTTTACAATAAAATGGTTGGAAAAATAATAAAAGTACAGTATAATTGCTATATTGAAGAAAAGGAGTGTAGACATGAAATATATATCTTTTGCAATTCCGTGCTATAATTCAGAGGCATATATGGAAAAAGCAATTCAGTCGATCCTGCCCGGAGGAGAAGATGTGGAGATTATTGTAGTTAATGATGGATCCTCAGACGGGACAAGCGAGGTTGCAAAAAAATACGAGGAAAAATATCCGGGGGTCGTCAAAGCGGTAGACAAGGAAAACGGCGGTCACGGGGATGCGGTCAATACAGGTCTGGCGCATGCCACAGGTGTCTATTTTAAAGTAGTGGACAGTGATGACTGGGTAGATGAAGAGGCTCTGCTGAAGATATTGAGTGCAGTGAAGGGATTTGTGGATGCAGATTCTAAAGTAGACATGTTGATTTCTAATTATGTGTATGAGAAAGTTGGGATGACGCATAAAAAAGTCATTCATTACCGCAATGTACTTCCGCAGAATCAGGTGTTCCGCTGGGATGATATCGGAAGCTTCCATCTGGATCAGTATATTCTCATGCATTCCGTGATCTACCGGACTGAGATGTTGAGACTCTGTCAGCTGAAGCTGCCGAAGCACACATTTTATGTGGATAATATCTATGTATATTACCCGCTTCCTCATGTTCGGACACTATACTATATGGATGTGGACTTCTATCGCTATTTTATCGGACGAGAGGATCAGTCTGTGAATGAGAAAGTGATGATCAGCCGCATCGATCAGCAGATTTATGTAACAAAATCTATGATCTCGATGTATGAATTACGTATGGTAGAGAGTAAAAAGCTCAGGAAATATATGATCAATTATCTTGCTATTATGATGACAGTATCTTCGATTTTATGTATTCGTTCGAAGGTCAATGAAAATCTGATCAAAAAGAAAGAATTGTGGAAATATCTGAAGAAGAAAGATTATAAAACCTATATGAAGATCCGATATGGAATTTTGGGACAGACTATGAACCTTCCTGGAAAATCAGGAAGAAAAGTGTCTTCTATGGCATACAGTGTGGCGAGAAGACTGATTGGATTCAACTAATTTTATAAAATTTTAAAAGCAGAAGCATATTTTGCCAGTCATGAAACATACTACTTTTATGAAACGAAAAAGGAGTGTGTATCATGACTGGTAATTTTTTTGAAAGCGAGACAAAGGAAAATCTGATGCGGGCGTTTGCTGGGGAGAGTCAGGCGAGAAATCGATATACGATTGCAGCAGAAAAAGCCCGTGAGAAGGGGATGTATACCATTGCGGACGTGTTTTTGTATACAGCAGATCAGGAGCGGGCACATGCAGGGCGGTTTTATGAGCTGCTGAAAGAGTTTACAGGGAGCACGATCCAGATTGACGGGACCTATCCGGTGGATCAGCAGGATACATTAGAAGAGCTTCTTAGAGCAGCGGAGCATAATGAAAAGGAAGAATTTGAAGATGTGTATCCTGCATTTGGAAGTACGGCAAAGGCAGAAGGTTTTTTGGAGGCGGCGTCTACATTCTTCCAGATTGCAGAAATTGAGCATACTCATCAGGAGCGATTTCAGAAAATCGCAGAAATGCTGGAAAACGGCACCTATTACAGCCGGGAAGAACAAGGTCGGTGGATCTGTACAAACTGCGGTTATATCCATGACGGAAAGCAGGCCCCATCTGTATGTCCGGTGTGCCGCCATGAGAAGGGATATTTTCTTCCATATGAATACGCACCTTATAAAGGAGCCGGGAAATAGATGAGCCAAAAAGCAGAAAATCTTTTGAATCTTGCGTTGGACGCTACGAGTGAGGAGCGTGAAAAATCACTGGAGCTGGAGGTGGGGTATCAGCCTTTGGACCAGGAGTGGGATCTGATCATCAAATATTCGGGAAATCTGGAGGCGGTTCGTGAAATCGCCTCTTCTGTTACGGAATTATCGAATGAGTATGCAATTCTGACTGTGCCGGAATCCCGGATCGAACAGCTTACGCGGGTTCCGCAGATCGAATACATTGAAAAACCAAAACGGCTGTTTTTTGAAGCGGCTAACGGAAAGAGAGCATCCTGTATTCTTCCGGTACAGGCAGCTCCGTTAAAGTTGTACGGAAAAGGGATTCTTACAGCGGTGATTGACAGTGGGATTGATTACTCTCATCCGGATTTTCGAAATACAGATGGAAGTACAAGGATTCGTGCACTGTGGGATCAAAGTATAGTGGGAAATCCTCCTGAAGGATATTTTCTGGGAACGGAATATACGCAGGAACAGATCAATGCAGCTTTGTCAGAGCCGGTAAAAGCCAGACAGGAGCAGATCGTACCAAGCCGGGATATATCCGGGCATGGCACGTCTGTTGCAGGGATTGCGGCAGGAAACGGAAGAGGCAGTGTGGGGGGTATTTATATGGGAGTGGCGCCCCAAAGTGAGCTTTTGATCGTGAAGCTGGGAAATCCGAGACAGGGAGGGTTTCCGCGAACAACAGAGCTGATGCAGGGGGTGGACTATGTATTGAGAAAGGCGTTGGAATATCGGATGCCGGTGGCGATCAATATCAGTTTTGGAAATACATACGGTTCCCATGAAGGAACTTCTCTGTTGGAACGATATCTGGATGATATGTCGAATTACTGGAAAAGTGTGATCTGTGTTGGGAGCGGAAACGAGGGAACATCCGCAGGGCATACTTCCGGCATGTTAAAAGAGAGGGAAGAGCAAAGAGTAGAGTTGGGAGTGCAGCAGAGAGAACCTGCTCTGAATGTACAGCTCTGGAAATCTTATGTAGATGAGGTGGATATTTCGGTGATCGGGCCGTCAGGGGTTCGTGTAGGGCCAATTTCCGAAAGGCTCGGAACGCAGAGATTTCGAATCGGGGGAACAGAAATCCTGCTTTACTATGGCAAACCAAGTCCATATCAGACCAATCAGGAGATTTATTTTGATTTTATCCCGACAGGATCCTATATCGACAGCGGAGTATGGCAGTTTGTGCTGACACCCAGAAAGGTTGTGACCGGTATTTATCAGATGTGGCTTCCGAGTCAGGGTGTTTTGAATCAGGGCACAGCTTTTTTAAACCCTGTGAGCAGTGATACACTTACCATTCCGTCAACCGCGTCCAGAGTGGTAACAGTGGGAGCTTACGATGCAAGAAGTTTTTCCTATGCAGATTTTTCCGGACGCGGCGCACTGGAGAAGAATGCAGAGATGTGGGTGCAAAAGCCCGATCTTGCAGCACCGGGAGTGCGGGTAACGACAGCCAAGGCGGGAGGCGGTTACGGAGAATATTCAGGTACCTCATTTGCAGTGCCGTTTGTGACAGGAAGCGCCGCATTGTTGATGGAATGGGGGATTATCCGCGGGAATGATCCATATCTGTATGGGGAGAAGGTGAAAGCGTATCTGAGAAGAGGGGCAAGACATTTGCCGGGATATGAAAGGTGGCCGAATAATCAGCTGGGGTATGGTGTGCTGTGCGTGGAAAGTAGTCTGCCAGATTAAAACATTTTATTTATAGGAAAAACATGGTATGGTATATACACAATGTGTATGTGGAGAGACGGAATGAATATGGAAATAAAAGATAGAATAAAAGAATTACGCGAAAGTACTGGAATGAATAGAAAAGAATTCTGTGAGTATTTCGTGTTGTTGACCTCATAAATTATCAAAATACTGATTTACTTGCCTGTCTCTGAATT
>OLIX01001958.1_pt1 | contig 16477 bp, 10 predicted proteins | sample 1601331 | NCBI WGS metagenome assembly OLIX01 (sample SAMEA2452120, study PRJEB22498) | human gut metagenome | biome: human feces; feature: human gut; material: feces | place: Australia | collected 2012 | reverse complement strand
TGAGTTGCTGAGTTATTGAGTTGCTGAGTTATTGAGTTGCTGAGTTATTGAGTTGCAAAGGAGGGGGAGAGTTGATAAAAAAGATTCGAGTTGTTGGAGAGGGGGGAGTGGAAGATAGGGTTTGAAAGGGGACTGATCCTTGAAAGTTTACAAATTTTTGATGGGTGAACCTTCGGAATAGAATCCGGAAGGTAGTTCCGCTAATCAGAACCGAAGGTTCTCCAATCAGAGGCCTCGCCGATCAGGCTTGAAAAGCCGTCAGTCTTATAGGTTTGTCCGGTTGATCGGCATGGTCATACAACGGGCGCCACCGCCACCGCGGGGAAGTTCGGAGCCGTCGATGGTAATTACATATTTTTCGTAAGCACCCGGATTGACTTTGCCGTCGATGAAGTCATTGGCCCGGATGATTTCGAATCCTGCATGATTCATGGCTTCCATCGTGTAATTGTTGCGGGCGTATCCCAGGACCTGACCAGGACCGACGGCGAAGAAATTGGCTCCGCTATGCCATTGTTCGCGTTCCTGATTCCAGTCGTCGCTACCACCACAAAGTACGGGCTCCAGATCCATACCCAGTTTTTTCAGGGCAGAGAGTAAGTTCTTTTCACTGCGGATACTCTGGAGTTTTCCATTCTGGATCTTGATGTGGACGGTTTGATAGCTTCCCGGATTCAGAATCAGCGGTTCGAAAGCCATACATTTATCCTGATCTAATAAGGTAAATACCATATCCAGATGGATGAAGGATTCCGGTGTATGAGGCAGTTGCTGCACAATAATATGTTGTGCTTTTTCACTTTTCCGGCGAATAAACTCGTTGATCAGCATATCGATCGCCTGGGTGCTGGTACGGGCGCCGTTTCCGATAACTAAAATATCGTCGCGGGCAATCAAAACGTCACCACCTTCTATGGTACGTACTCTTTGAGTACTACCGGAAATGGGAGGAATAGTCAGCGTTTGAGTTTTAAATTCGGGTGTAAAATCGAAAATAGACTGCATGATCACCGATTCCCGGTCACGAATGGAATTGGCCATACGACCGATCAACACTTCGTTGTACATACTCATAGAAGCATCACGGGTGAAAAAGAAATTGTGCATGGGACGTAATGCAAACCAGTCTTTACTCAAAAACTTCGTCAGATTGTCCTTGACCATTTCTACTCCTTCGATCAATAGGCGGGAAAGATTTTCTGCATTTTCTTCCAGTAATTGTTCTTTCAGGCTGCCTTTCGGAGATTTTTCACCGATAAACGGTTCGATCCGCTCGATCCGGTCGAGCACTTCCTGTTTGATCTTATCGTCTTTCAGAATATTACACAACAGGTCTTTGACTTCATAAGTCTTCGTCAGTTTGGATAAAACTCCCGAAATTTGTTTGTATTCTTTCCGGGCAATCGAAAGATTGATAATATCACTGTATAAAGCTCTTTCAGCATTTTCGGGGGTCATGTTTTCTACTTCTTCGCCGGGAGTATGGATGATGACTCCGTTTAATTTCCCGATTTCTGACTGAACGTTTACTTCAACGATTGGATTCATATGATTATAATTTATTTTTTGCAGTTATATGAAACTACTCTGTCCCTTATCTGTTTCAGATACATGACATTCGGAACCGAGGGTTTCATAGATTAAAAGTTTGTATTCCGTTGTTTTCTACTTTAAGTATCGTTACAAAAATAGCACATAAATGATTAGTAACCTTATATTTACAGGTTATAATTATGCAAAAGGCAAAAATAATTATGCAGAGAAAAGGACTATCCGAGTCCGGTTAAAATCAGGCGGCCGGTGATCAGATAAATGTTCAGACCGATGATATCGTTGGTCAGAGTAATAAACGGACCTGTCGCTAAGGCCGGATCGATTTTCATCCGGTTTAATAAAAGCGGGAAGGCCGTACCGAAAATAGATGCGAAGAGGATAACGACAAAAAGCGATAGCGTTACCGTGATGGGCATGGCCAAAGTTTGCATCCCGAAACACAAAGTCAGCAAGAATATGATAGAGGAACAAATCGTGGCATTGATCAGAGCTCCTCCGATTTCTTTTACGATATTCTGAAAGCCATGTTTCAGGCTCAATGAATTGGAAGCCAAGCCTTTTACGACGATGGCAGACGACTGTATACCGACATTCCCTCCCATGGCAGTGATGACCGGAATAAACATCGCTGTAACCGGAAATAAAGCGATTTCCGCCTCGTAGCGGGAAATCATCCAGGCCGATACCATTCCTCCGAACAGGGCGATGATCAGCCAGGGGAGCCGGGCTTTGGTCTGTGCCCAGATGCTATCCGAAGATTCTACATCCTGCGAGATACCGGACATCATCTGGTAATCCTTGTCTGCCTCTTCACGGATAAAGTCGACTACGTCGTCGATGGTGATTCGTCCGACTAAGCGGCCTACCTGATCGATTACCGGGATGGCGACCAGGTCGTATTTTTGCATAATCAAAGCCACTGATTCCGCGGGTTCGTCGGTTTTGACCGAGATAATGTCAGGATAGTAAAGATTACTGATTTTTGCCGAGGTAGGGGCGGTAATGATTTTTTTCAGGGATAAACGTCCTTTTAGCTTGTTGTCGTCGTCGACTACATATATATTGTATATTTCATCCAGATTTTCAGCTTGACGGCTGACTTCCCGCAGACAGGTCAGGACGGTCCAGTTTTCATTTACCATCACCAGCTCTTTGGCCATTAACCCTCCGGCCGTATCCTCGTCATAATGCAACAAATCGACAATATCTCCTGCCTGTTCGAGGTCCTCCATATGCGACAACACTTCGTGTTGCTGTTCGTTAGGCATGCTCGCTACCAGATCGGCGGCATCATCCGAGTCCATATTGTCGATAAAGCGACGGGCGATAGTTTCTGCCGGAAAAGATTCGATAAAATGTACTCTTTCCTCTTCGTCGATTTCTGCCAGTACGTCTCCTGCTTTTTCGTTATCCAGCAACAAGAATACGAATTGTGCCCTTTCATTATTCAGCTCCTCCAGGATTTCTGCTATATCTGCGGGGTGAAGCCCGGCAATTTGTTTGCTGACCTCGGTCTTGTTGCCGGCATCGATCAGTTCTTCCAACTGACTCAGAAATTCGTGGGTTAATTCAAATTGTTGCATCCTGAAAATTTTAGATCGTCGTTTTATGCTTTATCGCCAATGTTCCTGTTTTTCTCGATATCCTGGCAGAGCTGGAGGAAGTCGGTAATACCGAGCTGTTCAGGCCGTAAATTCAGATAGGGAGAGTCGAATCCCGGAGGAATGATCCCGCGGATTGAATTCCTGAGTGTCTTCCGGCGTTGATTGAACCCTGTTTTTACGACATTGAAGAATAGTTTCTCTTCACATCCCAGTTCCACGCGTTCGTTCCGGGTCAACCGGATGACTGCCGATTTGACTTTAGGAGGCGGATCGAAAACCTTCTCCCCTACGGTGAATAGATATTCGATGTGATAGAATGCTTGAAGAAAGACACTTAAAATACCATATGTTTTGCTACCCGGAGAGGCTGCAATCCGTTCGGCCACTTCTTTTTGTATCATACAGACCACCTGACGGACCAAATGCCGGTTTTCAATGATCCGGAAGAAAATTTGCGATGAGATATTGTAAGGTAGATTGCCGATCACAGAGAAAGGTTCCTGATAATATTGGCGGATATCTGTTTTCAGAAAATCTCCGTATAGAATCCGGTCCTGATATTCCGGTAATTCCTGATGCAGATAATCGATCGATTCCTGATCGATATCGATGGCCCGGACCGAAAATGCCGGATTGGCGAAAAGATGGCGGGTAAGTACACCCATCCCCGGACCGATTTCCAGTATATCCCGGGTGACAGGAAGTAAACTATCCGTAATTTTCCGTGCAATATTCTGGTCACGCAGAAAATGCTGTCCCAGACTTTTTTTAGCTCTGACAATACTCATGTTACAAAAGTATACAATTTCGGCGGAAAACGGTTTGGGCATGGGCATATTTTTGTACATTTGCAAACAATTTTATAAACCGATTTTCGTATGCACCCTCTTGTAAAAAATACGATAAAATTTTTTTTATTTCTGGCCGTATCGGCCTTTTTATTCTGGTTGGTCTACCGGGATCAGAATTGGGATGAATTGCTGACAGTGCTTAAAGAAGATGTGAATTATTTCTGGATCGGAGTAGCTTGTGTTATGGGGATTGCCAGTCACGTCAGCCGGGCCCTGCGGTGGCAGTTGCTGACCGCATCTATGGGGTATAGGCTTTCTTTCGGGAATAGTTTTATGGGGGTGATGATCGGATATTTCGCCAATTTGGCTATCCCGCGGATGGGCGAGTTTACCCGTTGTGGGGTAGTCAGTAAATATGAGGAAGTTCCTTTTTCTAAATTATTGGGTACGGTTGTGACCGAACGGGTAATCGATATGATGATTTTATTGTTCCTGACCTTGATTGTCGTCATTACCCAGTTTAAACAAGTCGGTATTTTTTTAGATAATAATCAGGAGATTGAAGAGAAGGTGGTGAATATGTTCCATTCTTCATGGATGTTGTTGGTGTTGGTTGTTTTGGCGGCTGTCGGTTGGTTGTTTTGGCGGTTGATCCGTAAAACTCGTTTTAAAGAACGGATTCATTCTTTTTTTAAAGGACTGAAAGAAGGGTTGCTTAGTGTGAAAGATGTGCGACACAAAGGATTGTTCGTTTTTTATTCCTTATTTATCTGGTTGATGTATTTCCTGATGTTTTATGTCTGCTTCTTCTGTTTTCAGTTTACTTCGCATTTGGGGGCACTGGTCGGGTTGACCATTTTCGTTCTTTCGAGTTATGGTATGGTGGCTCCTGTACAGGGAGGTATCGGGGCCTGGCATTTTATGGTTATAGCAGCTTTGATGATTTATTTGCCGCATACCCCGAATATCGAAAGCATGGCCAAAACTTTTGCTCTATTGACCCACGGTACAATGACGTTGTTATATATCGTGGTCGGTGTGATTTGTGTAATCTTGCTGCCGCTTTATAATAATGCCGCAGGAAAACAGGGAAAGGATCGGAGGTAAGTTAATTATTTTGACTATGGGCACAGTGAATTTGATATATGATTATTTTCCGGAACTGACGGAGGAGCAACGGGAACGTTTTGCTCGTCTGGAAGGTTTGTATCGGGAATGGAATGAAAAGATAAACGTGATTTCCCGCAAAGATATGGATGAGTTTTGGGTACATCATGTGTTGCATTCACTGGCGATCGCAAAGATCATCCGTTTTGCTCCCGGGACTCGGGTGATGGATGTCGGTACAGGAGGAGGATTCCCGGGGATTCCTTTGGCTATTTTGTTTCCTGAGGTAAATTTCTATCTGATCGATTCCATCGGCAAAAAGATAAAAGTCGTGGAAGGGATTCGGGATGCTTTGGGGTTACAGCATGTCAGGACCGAGCAGATCCGCGTGGAAAATGTTGCGGAACAACAGGATTTTATTGTCAGCCGGGCTGTGACAGCTTTTCCTGCCTTTGTCAAACTGATTCGGGGAAAGATCCGGAAGGACTCGGCCCATTCCCTGGACAATGGAGTGATCTATTTAAAAGGAGGAGATTTTGAGGAAGAAATTGCACCTTTCCGTTCTAAAGTGAAAATCTATTCCATTCCTGACTTTTTTTCGGAAGATTTTTTTGAAACCAAGAAAATCATCTATTTGAAGAATTAGTTCTTTCAATATTTTTTTATTTTTGCCGTACTATATGAGGTGTAAAGATGAACAGGAAATATTGACCTTGATTAGTTGCGGTAATCCGGATGGACTAAAAAGCCTTTTTGATCTTTATTATAAGCCTCTTTGTATTTTTGCTATGAACTTTCTGGATTCTTTCGGTGAGTCGGAAGATATCGTCCAGGACTTGTTTGTGAAGTTTTGGGAAAAATATAAAGATAAACAGTTCGAGGGATCGTTGAGGGCTTATTTTTTTACTGCTGTCCAGCATAATTGCGCGAAGGTGTTAAAATTGAAGAACCGCTATAATTTACAGTTGGAAGAGGAATATATCGACGAGCCGGTGTATTCCGAAGAGGAGTTTGAGGGAGAGTGCCGGAAATTATATGCCGAAATAGCCCGTCTTCCCGAACAATGCCGGAAAGTGTTCGAGCTGATCGTATTAAAAGATATGAAATACAAAGAAGTGGCTGACTTTCTCGGTTTATCTGTGAATACCGTAAAGACTCATTTTGCCCGTGCATTGAAACAATTGCGCAGTTCTCTTCAAATTCTGCTTGTTTTCTTACTTCGGAAATAGCGATCGGGGTATCGCTGAAAAGCCTTGGGGGATAGGTTATCCGTAAATTGCCTTTTCGGGTAAATTATTTTTTCGAAAAAAAATTTCATTTCATTCACCCATTTTAATCTTTTTGAGCTTTAGGTAATAGAAACGTTTTCTAAATAAATCGTCTGTGCGCAGGATAAATTTAAAATCGAAAGCAATGAATGAAGAGGAATTAGTCTCTTATGTGGTTCGCTATTGTAAACATGAATTATCGGAAGAAGAATACCGGTTTTTACAACGGTGGTTGGAGGAAAAACAGGAAAATCGGCAAACTTTCCGGGAATGGGTGAGAACTTATAGACAAGGGCGTAAGGTGGGGTGTTGGGATGGGATTCAGGAGGAGCAGGCCTGGGAGCAAATATCCTGCCGTCTCTCTGCCTCGCCCCGGAAGAGACGTCGCTTATGGAAGGAATGGTGGAAACAAGTTGCAATACTGATCCTTTTATTGGGTAGCGGATTATTGTATTATTCGTTGCAACAGTTACAGGAAAGTCGGGAGACCGCTTTGTCTCAGATCGTTCCGGGTAGCCGAAAGGCGGTGTTGCGTTTGTCGGATGGGCGGGAAGTTACACTGGAAAAAGAGACTACCTGCGTATTGACCGAGGAAGACGGTACCCGGATTTCAGTCGGAGGGCAGGAGCATATCGTTTATCAGGCTGTAAGCCAGGAACAGGAAAAATTGGCTTATAATACAATTACCGTGCCCCGGGGCGGGGAATATTCCCTGGTATTGTCGGACGGTACACGGGTGTGGCTGAATGCGGAAACCGAACTGACTTATCCCACGGTTTTTGGCAAGGGAGAGAGAAAATTGATGCTGAAAGGGGAAGCTTGTTTCGAAGTAGTAACAGATACAGCCCGTCCTTTTATTGTCGAGAGTTTCTACAATCGCGTCGAGGTGTTGGGTACGCGCTTTAATGTTTCTGCTTATACCGGTAAAAGTGCGGTGAAAACTACTTTGTTGAGGGGAAAGGTCAAAGTGTCGAATAGAAAAGGACAGTTGGTCTTGTCACCGGGCGAACAAGCCGTTTGCCTGGAAGAAGAAATAGAAAAATGTGAAGTCGATGCCCGGGCTGTGGCTGCCTGGGTAGACGGAACTTTTGAATTTGAAAACATGTCTTTAGGCGAAATCACCGATCAATTGGGACGTTGGTACGATGTAGACTTTGTATTTGCCGATCCGCAGTTGAAAGCAATCACTTTTACGGGAGCTGCTACCCGTTATCGTGAATTGGATTTTGTGTTGCGGATGCTGGAAGAATTGGCTCGGGTACGGTTCCAGTTAGAAAATAAAACGATCCGGGTTTCGAAAATTTGAATCTACTAAACTACAAAATTATGAAAAAAAGAAGAAAAAATCCATCCGGCATACGACTGATTGTCAGGTTGTGCTGTTTTTTCGTATTTGTATCGAGCTTGCATACTCAGGCAACCGTGTGGGCTCAGGGGAAAGTGACCGTAGAGCTGCAGAATAAAACACTCGGAGAGGTGTTGAAAGTATTGAAAGAACAAACAGGCGTGCACTTTATGTATAATACTCAGGAGGTGAATGTCGGGACGAAAGTCTCTGTATCCCTGAACGAAGCCCGGTTAGAGGAGGCCTTACAATCGATCTTTCAGGGGTTACCTTATCGTTACAATCAGGTCGAGGACTATATTTTAATTACTCCGAAAAAAGAATCGGAAACCCAGCAGACCGATATGCGGACAGTGAAAGGAAAAGTAGTGGATTCTAAAGGAGAACCGCTACCCGGAGTATCTGTGGTGGTAAAAAATACAACAGCCGGAGTAGCAACGGATATAGAGGGAAAATTCGAGATCCGTTTGAATTCGGGAGAAGAGATCTTAGTGTTTTCTTTTGTGGGAATGCGTACACAGGAAGTGAAAGCGAATAAAGATAACCTCTATGTCGTGATGGAGAGTGTGGCCGAATTGATGCAGGAAGTGATCGTGAAGACCGGTTACCAGAATATCGAGAAACGTAAGCTTTCTTCTTCCGTCTTTACTATCGATGGTGATTTGGTGCGGGAAGGAGCTGCTTTGGGGTTGGATAATATGTTGCAGGGAAAAATTCCGGGAATGAATGTTATGGGATCTTCCTCGACTCCCGGAGCTGCAACGAAAATCAGAATCCGCGGATCTTCGACGATTTCAGGTAACCGCGAACCCTTGTGGGTAGTCGATGGATTTATTCTGGAAGATCCCGTACAGATCAGTGCCGAAGAATTGAATAGCCTCGATAACGTAAACCTCATCGGAAATGCGATTTCTTCGCTGAATCCACAGGATATCGAACGGATAGACGTTTTGAAAGATGCTTCGGCTACCGCTATTTATGGGGTAAAAGCTGCCAATGGAGTTATCGTCATTACCACTAAGAAAGGAAAAATCGGGAAGCCCCGGGTGAGGTATTCAATGAATTTATCGGTCAATGAACGACCGGAATACGACGGGCTCTACCGGATGAATTCGAAGGACCGGATCGAGGTATCCAAGGAAATCGAACAGAGGGGATTGTCGTTCGGTACTCCTCCGGCCAGGGTTTCTTATGAAGGTGCTTTGCTGGACCTGTACGACCGGACCATTACTTATGAAGAGTTTCAGAAGAAAGTGAAAAGACTGGAAGAAGTGAATACCGATTGGTTCGATATCATTTACCGGACCTCTTTTTCACAAAAACATAATGTTTCTATTTCAGGTGCTAACGATAAGGTAAATTATTATTTTTCAGGTGGTTTACAGCATATCCCCGCTACGGTGAGAGGTACCGGTGTAAAACAGTTCAACGGCCTGATGAAACTGGGAGTGAATCTGCTTTCCAATCTGAAAATGGAGTTGCAGATGAGAGCGTCGACCGACGATAAGGATTACCTGCATTCTTCTTTGTCTCCTTATCAGTATGCCTATAATACTTCCCGTGCGATACCCTGTTATAATGAGGACGGTACGTTGGCTTATTACAACAAGACGCAGGGCTATGAATTCCCGCTACAATACAATGTGGTGAACGAAATGCAACATACGGGGATGAATATCGAGGGGACGACGTTGAATTTCAATGCTAATTTACTATGGGAGATTATTCCTGGATTAAGATTAACCGGCGCCTTGAGTTATAATCGGTCGAATACCGATCAAAAAGAATGGTTCGACGAACAATCTTACGCGGCTGCTCAGCTCAGAAATTATAATTACGGACTGGAATTGCCCGATAGTGACATTTGGCGTGAACAGCAATGTAAGTTGCCTTACGGGGGAGAACTGGTGAATACGGATACCCGGAATACTTCTTATACTGCAAGGGCACAAGTGGATTATTCTTTTCAATTTCTGGAAGATCATCAGATCACGGTGGTTGCCGGTACGGAGGCACGTTCGTCTAAATACAAAGGATTGAAATCGACGGAATACGGTTATTTGCCCGACCGGGGAGAAAAATTTGTAGAGATCGACCCGGTGCAGTGGCCGAAATATGGTGATCTGGTGAAAAGTCATCCGAATGTGATCACCAATACCCTGACCAATGTGATGTCATGGTATGGAACATTCACTTACGACTATATGAACCGCTATATCGTCAATTTCAATATCCGGGCCGACGGTTCCAATAAGTTCGGACAGGATAAGAGTAACCGTTTTTTACCGATCTGGTCGGTCTCGGGCCGATGGAATCTGCACGAAGAAGCCTTCCTGAAAGAAGTGATGTGGATGAATATGTTTGCTTTCCGGGGATCATACGGTATTCAGGGGAATGTCTCACCCGATCAGACACCGAATTTGTTGATCCAGCTGGGATCCTTCGATCCGATTTCGAAACAGTATATTTCAAAGTTATCGAAGCTGCCCAATCCGCAATTGCGCTGGGAAAAGACGACTTCGTGGAACTTCGGGGTGGATTTCGCTTTCCTCGATAACCGATTGAACGGTAGTGTAGAAGTATACCGGAAGAAAGGGAAAGATCAGATCATTTCCAAAGAAGTGGCTTCGACGACCGGGAGTACGACTATGCAGCTGAATGCCGGAAACCTGGAAAATAAAGGGTATGAAATCGTGTTGAATGTAGTGCCGGTGAAAACGAAAGATATTACCTGGGCACTGAATATCAATGGGGCCCGGAATATCAATAAGGTAACGAAATCCGGGATTACGACGGATTACGGATACAAGGAATATCTCGATGGATCGGCTGTTATTCCGGGAGAAGCCCTGAATACTTTTTATTCTTATAAATATGATCGGTTGGATGCTAACGGCTTGCCTACTTTTAAAGATATCGAAGAAACCGACGGTATCACCCAAACGGAGATGTTTGCCAAGGTTTTCGCCTATTCGGGTACCCGTATACCGGATATTACCGGTGGGTTCGGTACGGATATCTCGTATAAGAATTTAGCTATCGGAGGATTTTTTTCTTATAGTTTGGGGACTAAGATCCGGCTGAACAACTTGTATAATGATTCCGGACAGCGGCTTCCGCAGCCTCAGCAAAATATGAATCAGGCGTTTGTGAACCGGTGGAAACAACCCGGTGATGAAAACCGTACGGATATTCCGGTATTGACGACCGATCCGCTGGATATGTACGGATTGGGGATCGACCGGAAAATCAAGATTGCCGATAATGGCTGGGAGATGTACAATAAGAGTGATCTACGGGTGGCTTCAGGGAATTATCTGCGCTTAAAAAACTTGTATGTGCGGTATAATTTCAGTGATAGAATCTGTCATAAGATCCGGGCCCAAATGATCAGTGTGCGCTTCGAGGCGACTAACCTCTGGTTACTGGCCGATAAAAAATTGAAAGGACAGGATCCGGAACAGGTGACTTTGGGAGGAGTTTCTACACCTCCGACTTCTTCATATACTTTGGGATTAGATATCACTTTTTAAATAGCAGACTATGAAACGATATATAAGATTATTAGGGGTATTACTGATATTGTTTTCCTCTTGCTCTGATTTTTTGGAAGAGAAATCACAGGATTTGATTATTCCGAAGTCGGTCAAAGATTACCGGGAGTTCCTTTTCGGTGAGGCCTATATCCGGGATGAAACCCAGATACATACTTACCTGGACATCATGACGGACGATGTGAAAGAAAATATCAAGGGTAGTTTTCTGGGGGGAGATACCCGGGCCAGCGGTTATGGCTACTATACCTGGCAGGCCGATCCGGAGCAGACGGTTTCCGGAGCGATCAGTGAAGATAAGGCTTGGGAGACATATTATCATTCTATCCTGATCTGTAACATTACGCTGGATAATATCGGGGATATCAGCGGATCGAAGGCCGAGAAAGAAGACTTGAAGGCAGAAGCTTATGCTTTGCGGGCTTATTGTTATTTTATGCTGGTGAATTTGTATGGACAACCTTATAATCAGGCGACGGCCGAAACGGATCTCGGAGTTCCGGTCAACGATGTGGTAGGGATGGAAGACCGGAAGTTTGTCCGGGAGAGTGTGGCTGAAATCTATCGGCAGATAGAAAGCGATCTGAAAGAAGCGATTACTTGTTTCAAAGCCTCCAACCTGACGAAGACCTGTTTCCGCTGGAACCTGCCGGCTACGTATTTGTTGGCTTCCCGGGTGAGCTTGTATAAGAAAGAGTATGATAAAGCCATCGAATATGCGACGTATGTGATCGCTGCACAACCTCAGCTCTATGATTTGTCGGCAATGAGCGACGATGATTATTTTCTGAATGAAAAGAATCCTGAGATATTGTTTACTTATGGCTATTATCTGGTGAGTTATTATGCCTGGCTGGCCAAATGTAATTTCCCGATTTCCGACGATCTTCAGGCATTATACGGGGATAACGACTGGAGATTGACGCATTTCTTCTATAAACGGAGAGCTGTTTATACGGCCCAAAAATCGGAAACTTCGGGAACTACCGGCATATACGGATATGCTTTCCGGACAGCGGAAGCCTACCTGAACCGGGCAGAGGCTTATGCCGGGAAAGGAGATAAAGACAAAGCTTTACAGGATCTGAAAACCATTCGGGAAAAACGCCTGAAAGTGTACGAAGAGGTACAAGCGGTGACTAAAGAAGACGTCATCCGGAGGGTAAGGGAAGAAAGACGGCGGGAACTCAGCTTCGAATTTCATCGCTGGTTCGACCTGAGGCGTTGGGACCGGCCCCGGATAGAGCATACCTTTACACCCGATATCAAGCAACCCGATGTCGTTGAAAAATATGTACTCGAAAAAGACGATCCGGCCTATACCTTGCCTTTACCCCGGTCGGTAGTGGAATATGATCCGACACTGGTCGACAATCCCCGTCCACAACGGGAGAATCAGAATGTTACCGGAGAAAATTGATCATATGAGTCTCGACAATGAAACCTTTAACTTAAAACGATAATTGTTATGAAAACTAGATGGTTGATATATATTCTGTTAGGTGTTTTCCTGAGTTCCTGTTATAAAGAGGAGAATATCGAGGGAGAAGAAGACGAGCCCAAGTACAAGGTGGAAGATAGTGAAGACCCCCTGGATCACTTTATTTATGGGTTTTATCATGACTACGGTGTATTTATTTTATATGATTATGAGGAAGTCGATTATCGATGGAATATGAGTACCGTATTGGATGTGGAATTGATAAAACAAACGGATAAGGTTACTTTGAACGAAGGTTTGGCCTATTTGGACAACGTTTTGTTCCAATATTATACCGATGATTTTAAAAAACATTATTTCCCCTTCAAGATTTTACTGGCCGATTCAGTGCAAGTGCTTAAAAATGGTGTATGGTACCCGGATGAACCGGCGACAGCAGGCTTGAGTTTTCTGGGAATCGGTCGAATCCGTAACGGGATAGGTGAGATTCCGGCCGATAGCCTGTTTGAATTGAGAGGAAAGGTACAGGCTGCTTTCTGGGCGAATTTTTTATACAATAATGAAATGATGGATCTTCCCGAAGCTTTCTGGAATATCAGCGAGGATTATTACGGGGGAAATCTGAAGTTGGTGGATGGGAATAGCGGGCTCAAACCCGATGAGATCGATATGAAGAAATATGGATTCTGGGACCGTGACCGGACGGCCGATAATGGGACCAACTACTGTATGGCTCCTAACAAAACGCTGGATATCAATCAATTTATCGATATGGTTACGACCCATACAACCGCGGAAATGGAGGCATTGATCGCTCCGTACGATCGGCTGAAAGATAAATACCATTTATTGGTAAATCAACTGAAAGAAGTGTATGGAGTGGATATTCAGGCAATAGGAAATGATCAATATTAATAAAACGAGAAGTATGAAAAACAGATTTTTTTATTTCGTGATTCTTTTATTGGCTGTATGTTTATCGGCCAATGCCAATGATTTTAAGAAGAAACGTAAAAAGCAAGAGACGACTCCGGCTTTGGCCGACGCCTTGAAGAAAGAAAAAACGGAGGACAAAAGCTATGATAAGGTGATTACTAAAGAAGCCCGCACGAAGAAGGGACTGATCACCTTACATATGGTGAAAAGTACATTCTATATGGAAATACCGGTGAAGTTGATGGGAAAACCGATGTTGTTCGCCGGTAGGGTGGCGGAGATCAGCGACAATAAGGATGTGGTGGCCGGACAGATGCCTCAGGATCCGATGCTGGTGGAATGGAGCTGCGATGAGGAAAAAGTCTATCTCCATAATGTGATCAGTAGATCGGTATGTGATGAAAACGAACCGATTGCAATATCTATGGAACGGAACAATCTGAAACCGGTCATCCGGGCTTTTCCGATCAAAGCATTCAGTAAAGATTCGAGTGCGATGGTGATCGATGCCACTAAATTGTTTTGTGCCGACGAACGGCCGGTAAGTCCTTTTATTCCTGCCTCTCCCTTCGATGCTTTGTTCGGTATGAAAAAGATGAAAGGGGTTTTTAAGGCCGATCTGTCGTCGATCCTCGATTTCAAGGCTTTCCCGCAGAATATTTCTGTAAAAAGCCGGGTGGCCTATACGGTCAACGGTACTCCTTTTACGGCTGTCGTCCATTTGTCGATGATACAGCTGCCGGATGAGCCGATGCGGCCTCGTTTACTCGATCCCCGGATGGGGTATTTCTCCGATCGGAAAGTGTTGTATTCCACCGAAAAAGATCAGAGCGAGAAGATCGCTTATGTCAATCGCTGGCGTTTGGAACCTAAACCCGAAGAACTGGAACGGTATAAAAAAGGGGAATTGGTAGAGCCGGCTAAACCGATTGTTTTTTATGTGGATAACGCCCTGCCGGCTAAATGGAAAAAATATATCAAATTGGGTATCGAGGACTGGCAACCTGCTTTCGAAGCGATCGGTTTCAAAAACGCTATCGTTGCCCGTGATTTCCCGACCGATGATCCCGATTTCGATCCCGACGATATCCGTTATTCCTGTTTCCGCTATGCGACGACGACGGTGGCCAATGCGATGGGACCGTCCTGGACCGATCCCCGTTCAGGTGAAATTATTCAGGCATCGGTGTATATGTATCACGATGTGTTGAAATTGTTGCACAACTGGAAGTTTGTTCAGACAGCTCAGGTCGATCCGAAAGCCCGGGCTGCCGTTTTCGACGAAGAAACGATGGGAGCGAGCCTGCGCTATGTCGCCTCACACGAAATCGGACATACGCTGGGATTGATGCATAATATGAGGGCTTCTTATTCGATACCGGTGGATTCGCTCCGTTCCCCCGCTTTTACTGCAAAATACGGAACGACGACTTCTATCATGGATTACGCCCGGAATAATTATGTGGCACAGCCTGAAGATAAAAATGTACGCTTGATTCCGCCCCTGTTGGGTGTGTACGATATCTTTATGATCAAATTGGGATATGCTCCGATTTACGATGCCGAAACACCGGCCGACGAATATGCTACTCTGAATAAATGGATTCAGGAAAAAGCGGGCGACCCGATGTATACCTATGGTGAACAGCAAATCCTGGGAACCCTGGATCCCGCTTCCCAGTCGGAATCGCTCGGGGACGATGCGGTGAAAGCCAGCCGGTATGGGATTAAGAACCTGCGGTATATCATGGACCATCTGGTGGAATGGAGTGCAATTGAAAATCGGCCTTATGATCAGACCAGTGAGTTATATTACGAACTGACCAAACAATACCAAAGGTATATGGGACATTGTATGGCCTACATCGGAGGGCTGTATCTCAACCATCCGGTAGCCGGAGATGAGCAGAAAGGATTTGTACCCGTGTCCAGGGAGAAACAGAAAGAGGTCGTGAAATTTTTCTTCGACGAATTTAAAGAACAACCCAAATGGATGGCGAAGAAAGAAATTATGACCCTTTTCGAACCGAATAATGATATGGTCGCTAATTTGCAGGCAAATCTGCTTCGTAATCTATTGAACAGTTCTACACTCGGAAAAGTGGGCATGAATGCCAAATATTCCGAGCGGCCTTATACCCAGAAGGAATACCTGAACGATTTGTATCAGGGGGTATGGAATAAGACCGAACAAGGGAAAGCCTTGGATTATTACGACCGTAACCTGCAATACGCTTATGTGCAATATTTGTTAAAAGAACTGGAACTCACGAAGGATGCGGAGAAGTCGAAAGGGCTCTCTTTGGAATTATTGACTGAAGACCATTTGCCGTGTTATTGCTACGAGTATCACCGGCATGCCCGGCAAATGTCTGCCAATACCAAAATATCGGATTTGGGGATCAGTTCTAAAACTTTGTATTACGGGCAATTGGTAAAACTGAAAGAGCTACTGAAGAATAGACGCCATTCTGCTTCGGGAGACGACAAAGTGCATTATGATTATTTGTACTTCGAATTGAATAGTGCCCTAAAATAGGGATTCCGGGACGGACCTTTCGTCCTATTTTCGGGACGAAAGGTCTGTCCCGGAATCCCAAAACCTATCTTTTTTCAGATAATTCAAAATAATTACCGGATTATCGAAATAAAATTGACTTACATTAAATTCCAATAAAACATGACAAGCAGGATACGTCATGTTTTATATCAATGTCAGCCTATTCACCGTGGGCTGACATTTTTATTTATGTAAGAATATAATACAACAAACGTGATGTGCTTTGCAAATCAATTTTGGTACATTAAAGTATATAGATGCGTTAATATTTTATTGCTTTGCTGACACAGTTTGTTTTACAGCCCCTCCGGTTCCGG
>OLIX01001927.1_pt1 | contig 16634 bp, 20 predicted proteins | sample 1601331 | NCBI WGS metagenome assembly OLIX01 (sample SAMEA2452120, study PRJEB22498) | human gut metagenome | biome: human feces; feature: human gut; material: feces | place: Australia | collected 2012 | reverse complement strand
AATTTATTTTAAATAGCTGTGTTGCACCATTTTAACGGATGGTGTTGCAGGTGATAACTTAATATCGCCTTTATTAAAGATGGTTAGCTTGCACCTTATACCAAACACCTAATGTGTTGTTAGTTCTGCTATAATGGTTCACCCATATGTTACCAGAGTTAATATCATTTATTTCCACTCTATTGTTAGGTCTATGACCAATAATTTTTAATCTGTAATTAGTTCCAACTTCATCGGGTATTCCTATGATATTGTTGTTGGTTTTACTTAAATCAATAACAAGTGTTTGATAGATATTAACCTTACTACATAACTGTTCTAAAGTAGCATTTGGTAAACCACTTGTAACACCAAGAGATTCATAATCTGTACTAATAGGTGTAACGTTAATCCAGTCTGTTGTTGTACCATCACTAAAGTATATTTTTCTATACATATACGGTGTTTTTCTTACATAAAAATCAACAACCATACTACTTGTAGTAATAGGATAGAAATGAAGATATCCTGTTTTACTGTAACTCCAGAATGGTAAATCATTACTAATACTTAGTTTGTTTGTTATTCCAAATAAGGCTGAACCAGTGAAGTCAAGTTTATTAATAACATCTTGCATAGTTGACGTTGCACTTAAACCCATATCATTCAGTGAATCATATATCTGTCCAACTTTATTAACAATTTGACCTATTAAATTCATACTAGGTATAGCAAATCGTTCATTTGTTACATAATCTTTTAGGTTATATTCACTTAGATACTGATGTCTATTCCACACATCTCTAAGCGAAATGTAGTACCTCAAAAACCAGATAAATACACTTTTATTAGACCGATACATATCATTCCATTGTTCATCTGGAACAGGTGAACGCTGTGCGGCACTACTTGTATCATCCCACCAGTCACCACGTTTCTTACTATATGACCATCCAATTTCCATTGTAAAGGATAGAGTGTAATCACTTTGATAAGCAATACCACCCCAAGCTGTAAATCCAATAGGTGTACTTTGATTTCCAACTTTAGGGCTATACGGAACTTGCATTAGTTCGCAAAGTTTGTTACCGCAATCAAAGTTACGATTATTCTGTAAACCTTTTAACCTATAATTCCATATATTTGTCGGACCTTTTTGGTGATAGTTTAAGAAGTTAAAATAATAATTATTGTCACTTCTTTCAAAACTCTTGATGTAATTTCTATATATAAGATTTTCATCAAGATAAGCAGTTTTTCCTTGCGCGCCATATATATAAGCATTAGGGTGACCGTGGTTCACACCTGCGAGAGCAATATCAACAGTATTTTTCATTTCTGGCGTATACCAGTTGTAATGTAAATCAATACCGTTAGCGTTACTTTCCCAACAATGTAAATCTTCTTCTCTAAAAACATAAGCAGAATAATCTATATCAGGATTTCCACCTAAACTTCTGATATAATTTTCAAGATTTTCTTTAGATTCAGCGTCCCAATTTGAGCCTAACGCTTCATCTTTAGCATAGTTTCTAATATAGTCCTCTAATAATGATTTTATAAGTTCTTTTGTTTCATCACTCATGTTTGGAAAATATGAGAAGCCTGCTAGACCTAATTGCCACGCGTCTGGGTTAGCCATAGGTATAATATGGATAGCTGTATCATTGTTAAGTATTTCTTCCCACATATCAACACCACCATATACACCATTTTTTGCTAATACTTCTAATTCAGCAAGCATAATACTTGCACTACATTCGTTACCATGAAAACCGTTAAAAACAAATAAGTGTCTTGTGGCATTTTCAGTTCCGTATTCAAGTGCAATAAGTTCAAGTCCAAGAACACTTGTACCAAGAACTTTCTTTCTTATTTTAGGGTAATTATCACAAAGTATACCTATATCTCTGCACATATCATCATAACTGTAACTTCTTATTCTTTTTTGAGGAATAACAGCGTCAGCTAAATTTGAACAATCATTTATAACGAATGTGTTATTATAAATGTTGTCTTTTGGTAAAGAACAAATATAATCATATAGTTTTTTTATTTGTTCTTCGTATGATAATGCATCCCAGTACACTTCTGGTAAAATAATAGAACCTTTATTTTTATAATTGTCGCAATTCATATAATATTCTCCTTTCATTACCAAAGTCCAAAGAATAAGTCGCTGAACTCCTCAATAACCATCATATCAATGTTCAAAAAAGTTTCTCTAAACTTATTCAAAAGACTGCTAAAACTTTCTGTTCCTTGTTTTCCAATAAGTGTTTCAAGATAATCCTCTGTTGTATCTACATTACTTGTTGTTTTTTCTTTGTCACTATAATCACTAGCATTTTTCTCTGTATTATTTACTTCTGCGTCATCAGTTCCGTTCACATTATCAGTTATTTTTCTTGCGTTTGTTAAGTACGTTTCATTCTCAACACCAGTCAAAGCTCCTTGTGGTGTATCACTGTACAAATCTTTTTTATTTTCGTCACTGTTTGTTGTTCTATTAGTAGTTCCGTTACTTGTAATATTAGTGTCTCTGTTACCAGTAGTATCTCTGTTTCCACTAGCTGTCTCGTTTTCTGTTCTTTTATGTTCTCTAGTTAAGTCCACATCGTGCATAGGGTTAAACTCAATCTTAGCACTTTCATACAACTGATTGTAGTAAGGCATAATCTCTTCAAGCCTTGTATTCATCCAAAGCATCCATATACCAACTGTTTCACAACAAATTTCTCTCATATAATAGTGCTTCAAAATCTTTGAACACAATACACTTCTGTAAGCTTCATCAAAGAACGGTGCTTTACTCGTAAATATCTTATTCCACGAACCTTCGATAATGTTATCAACATCACCACTACCACCACTTACTTCAAGTCCACTTTTGCTTTCACAAATGAACCTAACTTGTGTAGTATATTTACTCATTACCTGCACCCCCTATCGTATCAGCACCAACGTACTCTTGAATAGTATCATTGCCAACCTGCTGAAAATCTTCACGATAATTAACCTCAATATTAGTTCCGAACATTGCGTTAATCTTTTCAACAGCCTGTCTCCTACTTTCCAATCTACTGTACCTACTAGCAATAGTACCACCTTGATTTCTTGTTACTTCATCAGTTATCAATCTTTCTTTCTTCTGGATATTGATATTACTGATACCAAGATAAGTCAACGCTTCATTCCATATTTGCGTTTTTAAAGTATAAAGTTTGTCACACACATAAGGTGCATCAGTTTTCAAAACTTTTAACGCATTTAAGTCTAAGTTCTTATCACCAAAAATAAACGGTGCATTACCCTCAAACTCTTTATAAAGGTTCAAAAGTGTCAATCTTTGTTTTTCTGTTCCTTGCACCAACACTGGTGTTTTCTGTGCATTGGCATTAACATCAATTATTCTGTCAATATTATACAATCTTCTAGCAAACATTTTAACATCAAGAATACTATTTGTATGCAGATAATTGTTCCATATAATCACGCTGTTGCTTTCTTTCAATAACTTCTGATAGTTGTTATATCCAGAGTACGCTCTACGCAAAATCGGATTGCCATACACATCAAGCCTACCATTTGTGATACAGTCCAAACATAAGTCACCAAGTACATCATCATTAAAGTACACCATACAACCAGTTTCAAAGAGGTGTAATTCAAGATACCTAGCGTCAACACTAGCAGGTAAATTCTTCCATTCAAACATGGAAATAGCCAACTCTGTTAGCCTATTAAGGTACTGCATATATGTCAGATTGTTTAGTGTAGCACTATCACCAAACATATCTGTAATACCACGCTTTCTACCCATAACTAATTCTCACCACCTTTACACTGTATTATCAAGATTATACTGTCCAACTTCTGAACCATTTTTCCAGAACGTAATACCATTATCATAGATACTACAAATTTTCTTCATATCGTCAGCAGGTACACTACCAGTAACAGTAGCACCAACTGTCTTTACATAGTTCCAATGAGGTCTACTATTTCTGTTAGGCTTCTTCACTCTATGAACGGCATAACCAAACATAGTGAAATAATCGTCAATCATTCTTGCATATTCTTTACATACGCTACACCGTCCACCGTAAAACTGTTGCTTACCATTAGCGACATTACCACCACCGTTATTAAGATTACCCTTACTAATATCAGCGGCAATAGAAGCTTGATAAAACTGCGACATTAAACCACTTACTTGCCCTATAATCCCTGAACCAATAACAGCATTAGGATTTGTACTATAAGCACCTGCAATCCCCATCTGTCCTACACTAGCAATAGTGTTAAGTGCAATAGGTACACTATTTTGTGCTACCCATGCTTGATAAGCGTCTACATTCCAAGAACACATTGGATAGCTGTTAAGTTGTAAACTCTCTGTATTCAAGCTAGTGTAACCACCTAACTCACTATAACCTGGCACACCTTTATAACTACAAGGTCTAAGTATAGCAATTACTGGTTGTGTAACTGTTCCACTGATTTCAACAACAGGTGTGCGATTTTCAAAGAACTCATAGCGTAAACTTAATTCGCTACCACTTGCATTGTCAACATGATAAAAGTTATACGGATAAGTATACAACTTTTTGTTCTTAGGTTTATAACCGTCAAGTGTATCATCAGTAGTGACAGCAGATAACATAATAACATTCTTAGTAGCACCCTGTCCGTAACTCAACCTATGTGTATCTGGAATATCATCACCAATAAACAGTTTAGGAAACATATACATACCAATAATAGCGTCAGGTTTCTGAACATATTCATTAACCTTATCATTGATACTTTGTACATCTGTGCTATCGTAAACCCATAACTGTGCTGAACCGTATATTCCGTCATATAACGTACCGTCAGTAGCGCCATTTGTATCAACAATAGCAACACAAACAACCATATCAGTCATATAAGTTACTGGCTTGTAGTCATTAAAAACATACTCACCAGTTGCGACAGTTTCCGGTTCAATGTGTTCACCAATAGTATCAGTAACAGTATGCTCTCGTTCCACAAAGCAGTAGTCTGGTTCGCAATCAAAGAACCACGTTTGCATAACATCAAGTTCAAAGTAAATCTCTGTACACTCATTGTTCACAAATTCAACCGCTGTTATAAACGCATAAAACCACTTATTTCCGTAAGCTGTATTCTGGAACATCATGTAATTACAGTCATACAGATTGTCTGCTTTAATTCCAACTCTAGCTACACCACGTTTTACTCTTTGATAGGTGTAATTAGTTAGATTGTATTTCTGCAAACCAATAAAGTAATTATACTGCGCTGTTGCACTTGCAAAGTATATTGTGTGGTCATATGTTGTATCAAGAGGTACGTCTTTAAGCAACCTTATATTTGATGTAGGTTGTATATACATGCAATCACTCCTTTACACAATTTTCTAGTAAAGGGCATATCAGAAAACTGATACACCCTTACAGTTAAAATATCAGTTCTTGTTAAGAGTAACAGTTGCGTTAACATCTGTAGAACCATTGATTGTAGTAGTCGCAGTATAAGTAGTTCCGTTAATCTCTGCAACAAGTGTGATGTCTGTTCCAACCTGTGAAGCCGGGATAATAAGTCCACCGTATTTCTGAACACCGATACCAGCTGTTGTAAGTTCTTTTGTCTGAACAAAGTTCACATTCTGTGGGCTAAGACCTGCTTCTTCAAAGTCAGCACTGATAGTAAACACAATAGCAACATCGCTTTCATCTTTAGCGTCAACATGAACAGTAACAGTTGCAGGCAAAGCAACGTCTGCGTCAGAGGTGACAAACACAACAGCATTTGCGAACGGAGAATTTGACAATGTTTTCCACGTATGATAGAAGTAATTCCAGTACAAACCAGAAGCAACATATTTCTCTGTGAATTTGTTGTTATTGTCGTAAACCTGGAACCAGTTTTCGTCTAAAATAACTGCCTTTACATTAGCCAATAGTGCTAACTCGTCTGCTGTCACTTCTTCGATACCATCAGAGTTTGCTCTGATAATATCAAACCGTTCATTATCAAAATCAGTCCAGTTGTCAATGAGGAACAGTCTACCCATGAAGTCAGCCTTATCCATATTGAACGCACTTGCAAGTACATTTACGTCAAACTGTGCATTAAACATAGCGTCCATAAAGATTACCTGTCTTTCTTTAGGTGTGTTAGTCTTAACACCTAACTCATTATACTCACTTGACATAAACGGTAACAGATTAGAAGTTCCTCTAAACTGTACAGCCGCTTCGCTAAGGTCTGCACCTGTACCAATAGAAGTAGGGTACATTTTTCCGTGACTGATTGCCTTAATAAGCAGGTACTTAAACAGAAGAAATTCATCGTACTCTGCGCCTGTATAAACACTGTCTACAATCTTAGAGATAAGATTCTGAACACCCTCAATGCTAAGAAATGCCTGTCGTAAGTCCTCGTCGTGGATGGTAACAGGATACATTGCTCTCCAGTTCATAACGTGAAAAGCTGAACGAACATCGGGTAGAGTTCTCTGGAACTCACGTTTAGCTGTTTTTTCAACATTGAAATCAACAGCTTTTGCAATAGACACGAAAATATCCTCGACAGTTTCTCCGTACTCAATGTAACCTTTCTTGAGGATAGAGTAAGGGTTGTTAAAGGTTGCACTCTGTACACGTACGATTGCAATTCTGTTTACCAGAGCGTTGATAAACTGATTTGCAAATGCGGGTGTACCATAGATGATTTCTCCCACTTTGGGAATGTCGTTGACTGTTGCAACTTCTGGTACATTCTGCTGATAATCATAAGAAGCGTTCTGTCGGATTACATTGAGAATGTCAATGGTTGACGCATTAAGCGTACTGTTTGTAATTCTTCTTGCCATGATTTAATCTTCCTTTCTTTAATAAATTTATTGCTAAACTGTGGTAAACAGTTCTGCAAACGTCTTAGGTTTTGGTGTGTCATCTGGTTTAGGCGGTTCGTGGTCAGGATTGGGATCTGAACTGTAAAAGCGTTCAGTATACTTCTTACGCCATTCTGCGTCATTTTCTTCGTACTTAGTTTTCCAGTCTGTTCCGTCACCTTTTGCCTTTGTTTCTAAGTCGGTGAGCGTGTCGGAAACATCTTCCAGAAATGATATTGTTTTATCATCTGTCTGTTCGCCAACTCTGGCTCTAACTGCTTCGAGAATTTCTTCTCTTGTTTTTACTGCCATGTTGTTCTCCTTTCTTAATCTATTTTGTTCCACTTTGTAGTGTCGAACAATTCACTTAATCTCATTGAAAGAGGGTGGTTAGGTGACAGCATAATAGTTCCTTCCTCTGTAACCATAATTGTAAATCCGCTTTCATGTTTATATGTTCCTTTATTGAACGGCATATGTTTATCTCCTTTCTCATTAGTAATGGTATTTTATCCACATCCAGATAGGCATTCTCTTTTTTCGTGTTCCGGGTGTACCACCGCCCCCACCACCTGCTGAATAATAACGATACATTAGTACAGCGTTTTGTAATGCTTGCCCCTCTGTAAGATAGTACATTGGTTCAGTTTCCCATGCAACTATTGATGCGTTATTAGCGTTTATTCCAATGAACTCTAGTGCTTGATTAGCAAAGTTAATTCTTTCTCCTAAAGCAGGAACACCAGGTCGTTCCCAACAAGTACAAAAGGCTTCTGTTAGCATAGCAACATCAGTTGAAGTTGATGTAAGAAATTCTTCTAATGAAGATATACCACCAAAAGAACCAATCCAATCTCCCTCTACTATTAGGTATTGCATTTGCCCCTCTGGACTTGTATCTTCGTAACCGTTATCACTTAACCACTTCAATAGAGCTGTTTTTCTATTGCCATCCCATTGAAATAAACCAAACGCACCACCGCCAATCTGTGATAGTGTAGGGTTGACATGACTTTCTCTCCAAGCATTACCTGCTAAAGCTGCAACTACATATATACTTGCACCGTATCCAGTTGCACCACCGTCACCGTACCTAAATAGTCTAGGAAAGGAACGCTCATAGTCTGGGTTTCCACTACTTGAACCTATACTAACTTGATTAGCAAGTGGAGCGTTATCTGTATGTGCTCCCATAAAAACGCCTTTACCACTTCCACCACGATAGCACATTTCTGTGTGTCCACTTGATAGACCTATATCTCCTGCTAGGTATTCACCACTTGCGTCAACTTCTGTAAATCCTAAGCGCAAAAGTTCGGACGCTTCTGAATATGTGGTAAAGGCGTTATTGTTTGGTGCATAAGATGGAGTTTCAAAACCCCCAGCAAGTAACGCATAATTTATAAATGAAGAACAATCGTAGTAAGTTATACCACCAACTGTTTTTTGATTTCTATAACTTTGACTGTACCCAACATTAGGTGCATTACATGTTTGAATTGCCCACGAATACGCGCGGTTAATATCCGGCATAGTTTAACCCCAAGATAACATCTGATTTACAAGTTTCTGGATAGCAGAGTAGTTATATCCTGCGGTGGTAAGTTTCTGCTTTCTTATATTACCATTTCCCCACTTTCCTGCAATTACTTCTCTTGCAATTTCTCCGTTAGATTTTAACTCTTTTCCAGACAAAATAGCATTTACTTTTGCCTGTACAGTGTTGTAATCATAACCTGCTTCTGTAAGAAGCTTTTTGCGGTTATCTCCGTTGCCCCACTTGCCTGCAATTACTTCTCTTGCAATAGTGTCAACAGTAACGTCGGGGTTTACATCTGTATTCTTACCTGCATATCTAAGGTGTACATCCCACCCACCAGAATACTCGTAATAATTTCTGATACAGATTTCCTTTCCAGTCTGGTCACCAGTTTTACCACCAGTTACCGTTCCTTTTTCGTTGATAGAAGCATGAGCAATCTGACTATTTGAGATACTCATTACAACATGATGCTGTGTCTTGAGGTGTACATCACCTGGTAACCACGGTGCTTTACAATCAACAAAACCTGCTTTACGCAACTGTGCTTCCAGATTACCAGTCCATGAGTACGGTGATACATTAAAACCTGCTTCATGGAGTGCAGTTCCAACAAGAGAAGAACAGTCATAATCTGGTCCGTTTCTGTGCGTCTGGTCATAGCCATGTGTGTTATCATTTGCAGTATCAATCATAAACCGAACAGCTTTCATAATATTAGGCATAATTTAGTCCTCCTTTTTAATATCGGAAATGTGAAATAGTTCCATAAGTTTTTTAGGCAGAATGTCTGGGTTAATCTTGCATATGTTTTCAAGTATTGACACTAATTCTGTGGTACATACATAAAGGATAATGACAGGTAAGATTGGTGTGCTAAGCTGAAAACCTATCAGTGAACCTTCTGTGTCAATTAGCCATGCCACAAAGTAACATAAAATGAAGCCAACCTTTTTGAAAAGACCGTTACGCAATTTTGACGATTGAATGTCTTTGTTTTTGACCGCAGTTATGATACCAGTGATAAGGTCTAAAGCATTGAAAACCAGTACAATAATTATAGGGTAAAACTGTTCCATTTCTTTCACTCCTTTCATTGCTTATTTATATTTATTATAGCATATTACTGGACAAATTGCAATAGGTGTGTTATAATACAATAAGAAAGGAAGTGATTATAACGTGGGTAAGTATTATGACGGTACTAAACTATTGTCTATGCTTGACATAAATGGGTGCAAACCAGAAATATATATGTGTACAACTAATCGTACTGGCGGTAAGACTACTTATTTTGGTAGATTATGTATAAACAGGTTCTTAGATAAGGGCGAAAAATTTGGTCTTATTTATAGATATAATTATGAACTTGATGATGTTGTAGATAAGTTCTATAAAGACTTAGGAAGTTTGTTCTTTAGTGGGCATGAAATGACTAGCAAGCGTAGAGCAAGTGGTATCTTCCATGAATTGTTCTTAGATGAAAAAAGTTGCGGATATGCTTTGAGTCTTAATAGTGCAGACCAGATTAAAAAATATAGTCATTTATTTTCAGATATTATGCGTATGATATTTGATGAATTTCAGAGTGAAACTAATCACTATTGTAATGATGAAGTTAAGAAGTTACTTAGTGTTCATACTTCTATTGCTAGAGGTCAAGGTGAACAGGTTAGATATGTTCCAGTTTATATGCTTAGTAATCCAGTAAGTATTATAAACCCGTACTACGTTGAAATGGGAATAAGTGCTAGACTTAAAGATGATACCAAGTTCCTACGTGGAGACGGTTTTGTACTTGAACAAGGTTTTATATCTAGTGCAAGTGAGGAACAAAAAAGTAGTGGATTTAATAGAGCTTTTGCAAAGAACGCTTATGTTGCTTATAGTAGTGAATGTGTTTATCTTAATGATAACAAAAGTTTTGTTGATAAGCCAACTGGTAAGAACAAATATATTTGTACACTAAAATACAAAGGTACTGATTTTGGTTTAAGAGAATTTACAGATGCCGGCTTTATATATTGTGATGATAAACCAGATGTTACATTTAAGACTAAAATAACAGTAACAACAGCAGACCATGAAGTAAACTATGTTATGTTAAAAAGAAATGACTTCTTTTTGTCAAACCTTAGATATTTATTTGAACGTGGTGCGTTCAGATTTAAGGATATGAGGTGTAAAGAAGCTGTACTTAGTGCGTTAAGTTACTAGGTTATACACATTAGTATGTGGAAAGTGTTGATAACTTTTAGGTATCTTCTCATGTGTCCACCAATGAACGGGTAGGATAGCACACTTGAAACGATAGTGCCTACACCGCTTGTCGTTTTCGCTGAACGCTTTGTTTGGTACATGAGTTAAAGATATAAATAGAACAGCAGGGATACGAACTTAGTTCGCCCCTGCTTTTCTTTTATTTATTAAATTGCTCAAAGAATAAATTACTTATGTTTTGTTCTGAATTATTCACCCATTTTAACCACCTACCACATTTTGAACAATACGCGCCAATGTGCATTTTCTTATGTCTAAAGAAAAAATTCCTCATTTCCGCATTTACATTTCATATCATTTAACTTAAAATACTTCATTATTTTTCTCCTGTTGAACCAAAACCACCACGATTTACTTCTGATAATTCTGTTACTTCAACAATGCCAACAGGTGGTTGATGCTCAATAATTCTAAACTGGCATATTCTTGTGTTCTTAGGTATATTGATATTCCTAGTAGCGTATGCAGGAAAATGCCATTCATCATTGTTACCACAATATGTTTCGTCAATAAGACCAACACTGTTTGCTTGAATTATACCGTATTTCTTAAAGGTTGAACTTCTAGGTATAACTAATGCTTCATAGCCTTTAGGTAACATCATAGCAACACCAAGTGGAATTAGTTTGAACTCTCCTGCTTCAAGTGTAACATCTTCTGCTATACGCAAGTCAATCCAATCTCCACCACTAAGAATTTCAATCTTATCCATATACTCTTTTACATATTTAATGTTAATAGTTTTAACTTCCATAATTTACCTCATTTCATACGGTGTGTCTATAAGTAGGATACCGCCACGTATTCTCTTTGGTCTTAATTTTCCTGGCACTTTTAGTCCTACTCTAAAGTCACTAATATTTCTCTTTATTGGTTTACCAGTTTCCTTTTCAAATAAGAACTCTTTTTCATCTTCTGTCCATTCTTTAAACGCATTTGTTGTTTTATCTGTATACCCACTAATGTCTGCCGTTCCGTCAAGTGATGTTTGAAATAAATCTTTACATTTCTGTGGCATACCTGCACACTTAATATTGTTATACGGTGTATCAATAGGTTTCAAATCTTCTTTAACAACGTGTTCAATGTAAGTCTTTTGTCTTGTGAAAACTGCTACATCCCAACAGCTTTCTAGTTTCCAACAACAGAAGTCTTTATCGTGTACCTTAATTCCAACAATTTCTTCTGGTTCAAGGTCACAATGTATGCTGTCTGTATCTGCATATATAAAACCTCTCTTGTCTTTACCATGATAGTTCTTCTGTGCGGCTCTAATAGTGAAGTTTCTTGCGTAACTTGTGATAGCTGAACCAACTGGTATGTACCCAGGCTTCTTGTTTGCTTCTGCAACTGGTAAGAACCCTATGGTTTTATCCTCTTTTACATAAGCAAGTTTAAAACTACTATCCATACTACTTGCCATTTTACCGTACAAATTGTTTAGGAACAACTTTGCCAACTCACGCAACGCACCTTTGCTTTCCATTTTGATTTTCTTGTACTTATCAATGTACTCGTCAAAGATACCTATTTCACTATAAAACCAACAACCATCTAATATCTCAAAGTCAACAAGCTCATAGTGTTCTTTCAATAACTCATAGTCAGTCATTGTTAAAACTAACTCTACTCTAGTGTCGTGAATGTTACCGTCTTTATCAGTATAATGCGTGTAATATTCTCCTGTCCTTTTGTCGTACACATCAGATGTTTCAAGTGCTTCTGTACCTTTGTACAATAGTGACGATTTTATTTGTATAAATGGTAACTTATCTGGTTTAATGTAGAACCTTGTCTTAACTCTAACAAAGTAATACTTATCTTCATCAAGTGCAATGTCTGGAATAAAATTCCCTTTCCAAAATCGTGGTACACCAATCGGATACCTATTCCCACTTTTACTACTCATCATACTAGGGTACAAAGAATTAACATCTGCTGTAGTTCCATTTGTAAATATCTTGTTCTCTTTACCCTTTACTAGATAGCACCAACCACCCCTATATGATTTACGGATATACTCTCCTACATTTGGGTATCTATGTGCTTTCTCATCAATCGTCATAGCGTACACATCTGGAAACATTTCATTGTAATCAAGAGCGTTCTTTGTTGAGGACTTACAAATTGACTTGTATTCTTCCAAACAACATGAACCTATTGTCAATTTGTTGTGTCCTTGTTGGAACATTATTTCTAACGCTTCTTTAACTACAAGAACGTCATTAGCTATGTACTTTCTTTCTTCGTCTGTTATAGTACAACCTGCATACCTAAAACCAGTGTACTCCATATCAAGTTTCTTGTGTTTTGTACCAAAACTTTCTCCAATACGTTTTACACTGAATGGTAGTAGTTTTAACGAGTCTCTTATCTCAATAAAATGATTATTGACTTTTATGATAATACTGTACCACATACCTTTATCAGATATGCTATACTTGAATGATTTATTTTCCATGTATTTTTCTGGCAACCATTCTACATCATTTTCGTTATCTCCTACCTTTTTATATGCTTGCTTAAAACCCTTATCAACTAACAAATACGATAACCAAAATGCACCATCAAATTTTAAGTTATGATAATACGCTACTATGTTACATTTCTGTGCTAGAAAATAATCGAATTGTTCTCCAATGCTATGAAATATATTTACATCTTCTGTGAACAATTCAACGGACGCACTAGCCCATACTTCTGTGTTTACCTGTCCTTTGTAAACGGTTGTCTCAAAGTCACACATGAAGTAACGATACTTTTTTACCATCATAGTGGACTACTAAAATCTTCTTCCTGTTCCATTGCGTCCATCATTTCAGCCTTAAACAGTGGCCCTGCTTCTGGTAAATAATTTAACATTTCAGACATATACTGTGTTAGCTTATCTTGTGAATAAACTATCTGATATGTTACAATCAAACCTGCTTCTGCACCGTCGTTTAACATTGTTGCTACATCATGTGCGTCATTTGTTGCTAATATTCTGTCCAACCATGAAAGTAATAAATTACTAGCGTGTTCATTAAATTGTCTCACATGAGCCTTAAAACCACTGATAACAACAGCGTCAAAAAATGATACATCTTCTGATATGTTCTCTGGTGGAACAAAACCAGGTGTATTTGTTGGTTCTTGTACTGGCTCTGCTAGTCTGTATTTTCTAGTTTCTGCCGCTTTCTTTGCTCTCAAAGAGCGTTCCAACTTTACACCCACTGTTGCAGGTACTATTTCTCCTTCTGTTGCTATACCACCATATACCGCTTTCTGGTACAACTTCTCAGGTGTTAATTTTGCAAGTTTTCGCACACTTGCTTGTGTTACACGATTAGGTCTTTTAGGTAACACATCTTCACTGAATTGATACCCACGTTTTTCTGCTCTACTTATAAATTGTTTGATACGCTTGACTTGTTTAGAGTAGGAACGTTCTGCAGGTGTTTGTTTGCGTCTTTTTGCCATAGCGTTCACCCCTATAAATGAAATAAGGGAGACACTCTAGTATGGTACTAATAGTGCCCCCCATTTATTAACTGTTACACTCTGAACTTATGCAAGGCTTTCAACGTCCAGTACGCAGTTAATGTAATCACGATTGCCTTTGGTTTTACCAGAAGTCTTGATGACTGTGAACGGCTTGCCTTTCATAATGGTTGAAATATCATTAATACTTCTCTTGAACGTAGCTGACTGGCAACTGTATACCTGCTTTTCCGGTGTAATGATTGACATTACTTCGACAACCTCACCGCTATCCTCTTTGACGTCCTCAAACATCAGAACTCCGTCAACTGTGATGTGTTTTCCGTCCTCAACGTCTTTCATTGAAACGATTGACGGTGCGATAGTCATAAGGTACTGCTCTACTTCGTTGAACTCTCTGCTCATTTCTTTAATGTTAATCATGGTATTGTTCTCCTTTTAATTAAATATTTTGTTGTGTTTGGTGTTTTAAGTTTTACCTACTTCTATGTTATTCGTTGCCTGCTTCTTCGTCACTGTTTGCACCATTTCTAGGCGGAAGCACTTTTGCGTACTGAATAAATTCCTGCTCTGTCATTCCGTACAGAGTTTCGATTTCTTCTTTGTATGCAATGTGTACCGCTTTGAGTGTATCTGTTTCAAGCAACGGACGAACTTTCTTCATAAGTGCTTCATCGTCCTTGTAGGTACGAGGTACTGTAACAACCTTGTTACACGGTTCTCCTGCCTGTACGTCCAGACACATTACATTTGCTTTTGTTGCTACGATTGTTCTTGTTACCATAGGTACTCTTGCCATAATTTTGTTCTCCTTTCTGGCTTTGGCTTGTTTATAGTTTAGGTACATTATTGTACCAGTGGACTGGGCAGGATTTGAACCTGCGATACCCAGTGTGCTTGACCTCGTAATGGTTAAACCATGTACGCATGATTGATACATCTGTTCAATCGGAGACTTGCTGTTTGTCTACCAGTCCAAATGGGGTGAGGGTGTACCAGTTTACAGATACACCACTCTGGCAACGTAACTGTTATTTATCTTTGTTACTCTTTTATAATAACACATTGCACTTGAAAAGTCAACCCTTATTTTCAAATTTTCTTATCGAAAATACTGCTTCAAAATGTACTTCTTGTACTGTTTTACAATAACATCTGATACAATTTTACTTGATAAACCTACTGATAAGTTCACTGATAAGTTGTTTAATGTATACCGCCAATAATGTGAAACACCGTCAACAATATCTACTATCAGTATGTCATCAATAATGTGTACAGATATTGTACCTTTAATACGTTGTCTTAACTGTTTTCCGATTGCATTTGTGAAAATTCTTTCCATGATAACATTCTCCTTTTCTGTTCTCTTTATTTTGTTGTCAATGTTCATGCGTACGTTTGTACGCTAAAGGGTGTATAGTGTTGAAACTATAACCGTGCCTGTCACGCACCCTGGTTTTGGTACTTTCGTGAAATTTTTAACAATGATTTAATTTTCTGATTTCATTTTCGCTTCTTTCATCTTCTCCTTTTGTAAGCGGTTGTAGACAATATACACGCTTCGTCTAGTTCAGTATCTGAACCTAATTGCTCACTAAGTTTGAATAGTTTTTTCTCTACTTCTAGTAAATCATCAACAATTATTTCTTGCTCAATTACTGATATCATATTATCACTCATTTAGTTAGGTACTAGGGTTGCCCCTAGTCCTCGTCTTTATTTGTTGTTCGTGGTGGCAATACTTTTGCTAATCTGATAAAATCTTCTTCGTCCATTCCAAGTAATACTTCTTTACAAGTCTGTTCTTCAATGTGTACAAGTTTGAGGTTATCAGTCTGAAAAAGTTTCTGTAGTTTCTTGAGTAGCTCTGTGTCGGTGTAGCGTCCGCCGATGTCATAAGAGCGTATCTGCACTTCTGCTGTTGTGACATCGAGTGTCATAACCTGTGCTGTTGTCTGTTCTACTGTTCTTGTTACCATTCTCTTTCTTGCCATAATTTGTTCTCCTTTTCTATTTGTTTATATCTCACACCTTATGGTGTGGAATAGTGTACAAGGAATTGAACCTCGTTTGTGACCGTCTCACCACACTAATTTTTTCAATCATCAAATACAACTAGATAACTGTTTTTTGATGTTTCCAATCTCATTCCTTGCGGTGTAAACCATGATACAGTAAAGCTAAAACTATTGTGAGTACAAATACCAAACTGTTCTGCACCCTCTGTATTGCAATATTCATCATAACATTTGTTCCATGCTTCCTCTTTTTCATGTGACCATTTGTTGTAAACTTGATTTAAGAAAGTGCCTTGCCGCTTTTGACCAGTTGCTAATAATCTTTTGCCTAACTGTGTACTTGATTTAACTACTCTCATTTTGTTTACCTCTCTTTCTTTTCTATGTACTTATTATATCATGTTTATTGTACCTTGTCAAGTGTTTT
>OLIX01001921.1_pt1 | contig 16663 bp, 17 predicted proteins | sample 1601331 | NCBI WGS metagenome assembly OLIX01 (sample SAMEA2452120, study PRJEB22498) | human gut metagenome | biome: human feces; feature: human gut; material: feces | place: Australia | collected 2012 | reverse complement strand
TGATTATCTTCTTCGATTGGGCGGACGAAAGCGGTCAGGACGGATTATCCGACCACACAGGTATCGTCCAAAAGGTGGAAAACGGCAGAGTTTATACGGTTGAAGGTAACTCCGGAGATTCTGTTCGTCAGAAAAGCTATCCGGTAGGATATTATGAGATACTCGGCTACGGTGCGCCTGCCTATTAGAAAATAAATAGGCGTTGCCGACTGGCAACGCCTTACTTACATAATAAAGAATAATTCTAAGTGATGTCAAGATAGGCTGTTTGCTTTCGTAAAGTATGCCACTTGAAGAACAAGCAGCACAAAAGCCCTGTTTTACGGGACATTTGTGCTGCTTATTGACGGAAATATTGACGGCTTTAAGCGGGAAGTGACAACTTGTTCATATTGCTATACTTTAGATCAAATGACGAATGAACATAGCGATTAAGCGTAATATTTACGTTAGCGTGACCGAGAATTTCGCTTAGACTTTTAATTTCAAAGCCAACTTCTACACATCTTGTCGCAAAAGTATGCCGAAGGCAGTGAAAATTTGCATCATCAATTTTGCTCTCTACAACCAATGCCTTGAACCTATTTTGCATTGTGCGTGGTTCTATATATTTCTTTTTTTCACCCGACAGAATAAATGCTTTTGGTACATCGGCAAATTGTTTTGCTATGTCAACAATAAATGCTGGTAAAGGAATATCACGAATTGAGCATTGACTTTTAGGTTCTGTAATAATTATTTTGGTTTTTGTTGTTGCGCCAACATTGGTATCTTGAATTCTCTGCATAGTTTTTCGTACTTTGAGGATGGAATTAGAAAGACTAATATCTTCCCATTGCAATGCACATAATTCCCCGACTCGAATACCCGTATACAGGGAAAGTATTACTCCGAATTTGCACAAATCCATATCATGGAGTAGAACATTGAGCAACGCCTTTTGTTCCGATAAATTTAACACTCTCATCTCTCTGTCTTTTTTCTTTACTGTCAGTTTACTAAGATTGCAAATTACATTTAAATTATTGTATTTTGCATATTCCATTGAACTTTTAACTATTGTCAGTATATCTATTACGGTTTTAGATGATAAAGCACTGCCATCTTTTAATCGTCCATTGTTTAATTGATTATTTACAAACCCTTCTACAAGCTGCGTACTAATTTTTGTAATTTGATATTGACCTAAGTGAGTACGAATATGAGTATCTATTAAGTGTGAATAACGAGCGTATGTAGATTCCTTTACATTGATCCTTACAGACTGCAACCACGAATCAAGAATTTCATTGTACAGGGTAGTGCTATTAGATAGGTTCTCAAACTGCTTGCCTGTATCGCTCTTTTTCAATATCAGCTTCTGTTTTGTCTCATTATATGTTTTACTGTAAATATATCCGTATTTTGCTTTTCCATTTTCATCATAGCACCGAATATATCTGCCTTCCCATCGTCCATCTTTCCTTTTGTAAATGTTCTCACCTTTTTTTGACATAAGTCATTCCTCCATTTATTTTTTGTATTGACGGAAAAAATGACGGCTATTATTATCTTTTAATGCCCCTAAGTCCCTTTTATGAGCTCTAAAAAATCGGTTCGAGCGAAAATTTTCGCTATTTTCTGCCGACATATTGACAAATCCGACAACACTATGTATAATTATAATTGATTTTTGAAGTCTAAATTGGACTCGTCAAGTGGCATACTTTACGAAAGTGTTTTACAGGAGGGTGATATGCAAGGATGACTCAGCCTATTACAAGGAAAAACTATATGGATTATTGGCGATTCACACCTGAAGAAAAAGATCAACTTATAAATCGCTTGGCAAAAGAACTTCCCGCTCTTCGAGGTGCAGCTAAAGCTACTCAAGATGAACTCGCAAATGCGATTGGTGTTTCCAGACAAACATATAATGCCGTAGAAATGCTAAAAAGAAAAATGACATGGAGCACATATATGGCTTTAATTTTGTTTTTTGACTATAACCCTAACACACATGATACTATTAGACAGCTTGACGCATTTCCATACCATTTAGATGAATGCTGGTTAGCTGGGAAGATGGATCAAATGAAGGGGGATTAATATTGAGGGTGGAGAGCATAGAAAAAGAATTGCAAACTTTCCAAGCTGCAATAAAAAATTTGAGTTCAGATATAAGTAACGCTTCCTGCCTATGGAGCGATGAAAAATTTTCGCAATTATCAGCTTCAATAGGAGTAATTGCAAATCAATCCAAAGATGTACTTGTTGCAGGCGAAAGATGTTGTGCATCAATTGCTAAGCTAAATAAAATCATAGAAGAAAAGTATTAGGAGGTCGTAGTGTGGTAGATGTAACAACAGAAGCATTACAAACTGTAAAAAACGCTTTGGCGACCTTTCAATCCGACATAGATGGTTTATCTATGCGTGCAACCAATAATGCAGACGATATTACAGAAGAATGTAAAAATCATATTAAGCAAACTAAAGCAGAAATTGTTCAAGTAGAAGCACAGATTGCAGCGTTAAATAAACAAATCGCTGACATGGAAGCGAAGATTGAACAAGCGACAAGTCAGTATAATGCTCTCCTTGCAAGGATCCCTCAATTAGAGAATAATATTCATTCCCTGAATTCTAGAATTTCAGCATTAAATTCGCAAATAGCGTCGTTGAGGTCGCAACTTGCTAATACGGAAGATGATGACGAGCGTCAGCAGATTCAAGAACAGATCAACGCTTTGAGTCGGCAAGTTTCGCAATGCGAAGCAGAAAGAAGTCAGTTGGAAAGCGAATTGAAAAATTCTGAACAGAGAAAGGCTGAACTACAGCAAAGAATTAATTCAGCAAAATCTCAAAAAGCTCAATGCGAGAGTGAACTATCTGTTCAGAAAAACAGATGTAATAAAATGAAAGATAAACTTGAACGTTTGAACACTACATACAGTCGAGTTGAAGCGGATTTGAATGCTTATGTTGCTGCAACGAAAAAATTTGAAGGAAACGCCTCGGAAAGAACTCAGAGCAACACAAGTGCAGTTGAAAAATGTATAGAGAGCATAGAACAATATCTCTCTACATCATTATGATTGTTTTAAGGCTGATCCTTTAACAATAAATAATAAAGTTAGGAGGTCTAAAAATGGCAAGCGGTGTATCTGTTGAAAGTGCAGCTATTCAAGGCGGTATTGGTTGTTGTAAAACATCCATTCACGAATTGGAGAGTGCATCGAGAAGCCTGCAAAGAAGCTATCAGCAAGCCGGATCAGGAGGTTGGAAAGACCAAAAGTACGCTGCATTGGGCGGCATTGTTGAAGAATGTTGCAGTGCTTTGACAAAACCCATTTCTGAATTGCAGGAATGTATGGTTAAACTTAATGATTTGCTTAAGGCTGTCAGCGAGTACGAGCAAGTCAATCTGTAAGGGAGGTAAAAACGTATGGCAGTAAAAGCTTCTCCCGAAACGATCAGGGAGATGAAAAAAGACATTTCCAATACCATTCGTGATATTGAACGAATCAGTAGTGGTATTAAATCCGGAATGTCTGCAACATCCAACTGGGACGATGCTCAGGCAGCTCAATTCAATATGTTAATGCAACAGATTGCACGATTAACAGCAACACCTATTGATACGCTGAATGCAGCTTTGCCAAAGTTGGAAAAATTGGCTCAATCTTTAGACCAATATAATAAAGTTAAATTCTAAATTTAGAGGAGGAAAAAGATATGGCTTTTTGTACCAAATGCGGCGCTCAAATATCTGATGGTGCTGCGTTCTGTACTTCATGTGGACAAGCAATTTCAAGCAATGGAGAAAAACAAATGAATAAAGATAATGGAGTTCCCACCTTTACACCACCTACTCCGACATTTGAACCCCCCAAAAATGAGAAACCGCAATTTAATGGTCCGTCCTGCTACTATCATAAGGACGAGCCCGCTGTAGCGAAATGTGCAAGATGTGGAAAATTCATTTGTCAGGATTGTTTCGATAACTATGGCGTATCCAGTGGAGAATATGCTGGTCAGGCTCTTTGCTATGATTGCTGCCAAGAGTTAGTTGCGGCGAATGTTGAAGATTTAAAAAAGAATAAGAACAAAATAATGTTTCAGTTTATTGTCTCCCTTATTGGGATGGTGTTTGGTTTAATCGTTGGTGTTTCTGGCGGTGGTGGATTTGGGGGAGCCATCATAGGTATTGCTGTCGGCGGCGTTTTGTTGAGTGCTTTGAAGGTATTCTTCTCTTTAGTATGGGATGTAATTAAAATTGCTGTTTCCGGACAGTTTGGTATTCTTACGGTTTTTTCAATTATATTTAATATAATTGTTCTCATTGTAAAATGCCTGATTACTACTGTTTCAAATACTATTTATTATATTACATATTTAAAAAGGACATCTGGTTTTATAGAGTCTGATACAGCGGCTTTACAGCAGATGGCGGATTATATGGAATACACTATGATTCGTAATCAGAACAGAGGCATTGATCTTGAAACTTTGTTGAATCAGAAAAGTGAGTTGGCCGATAACTCTTACGCACATATGGTACGGGAAAGAGGCGAAGAAGGTGCAGAAGCTGCTCTTAGAGATTGTGTTGCAACAATTAATGAGAACGGTGAAATCATTAGAAACTTTAATGTGGCTGGTCGTGCAGCTGCTTAATAAAACAATGGAGGTAAGCGCAAATGGACAACAATATTAATAATGATGCAGTGGCGGCGAGAAGAAGAGCTTTAGCAGAAGCATTGCGTACAGGTGAACCCGTGGTTGTAACTGCAAGCGGCGAAGTCGAAAAAAAGGACGATGCGACAGATCAAGGCTTATCCGGCATTCAAGTTCCTGACGGAAAATTGGCATAAGGAGGGAACACAATGGCCTATTACTGGTATCAAAGTGACCCGCAACTTTATCAAATGGAGGTTGCGGCAATGAAAAAATTTTTCCCATCATTTACTATCAATCAACTACAAGACGGTTCTGGTAGGCTGTATTGGAGAGGAAAGGTTCAGCCCACAGGTAAGGGCGGAATGATATGGGATATTATGCTGATTTACAAAAACACCCATCCGCATGTAGGGAGTGCCCATGAATACGGTGGAACAGTACAAATTCTTCCTTTGAGTCCAAGACTTAAAGATGTTGCAGAGAAAGTAATGCCAAGCGTTATGGCTACCTATAACAACAACTACGATGAAGTTTGCCGTAGAGGTTTTGGTCTTGGCCTGCCGCATATTTACAGAGATCAGTTTGGTCGTAATGAAGAATATTTTATTTGTACTGCTGATCCTAAGTATTTCAAGGGAGATATGACACAGTCCACTTCTGCCGCATCAGCGTTAAGCTGGGCTTGCAAATGGATTATTCTTTGCGAGATGTGGTTAAACGGTGAGATTGGCGATGATGTCGCTATGGAAGGCAACTATTAAATGCCTAAGCCTCCAAACTCTCTTGCAAAACGCAATGAGAGTTTGGAGGCTTTGTTTTTAGGCTGGAGGTTTAATATATGAGAGTAGTTTTTTCAAACAGAGCATACGCTTCTGTTTTAGCTGAAACAACTGAAAAGATTAAAACGGAAACCGGTGGTTTGTTTTTAGGAACTGTACAAGATGATACTTGGTACATTATTGAAGCCATAGACCCCGGCCCAAAGTCAATTTTTGAGGTTGCATATTTTGAATATGATCAAAAATACACACAACATTTAATCAACAAAATTGCTAATCTGTATGATAAGCAACTGACTTTAATCGGTCTGTGGCATCGTCATCCCGGCTCTTTCGACCAGTTTTCATCTACTGATGATGGTACAAATGCAAAATACGCTTCTATGAGAGAAGAAGGAGCCATTTCTGCACTCGTCAACATAGATCCCACCTTTAGAATTACGATGTATCAGGTAGAAAGACCTTGCAATTATCAGAAGATTGTATATGATGTTGGCGACAATCTCATTCCGGACGAACTCTTGAAATTCAAAACACCGGAAAGATTTTATTCTATTATGGATAACATTTTGTATCCGTCTGCAACGAGCAGAACATCAACAGACGGATACCACAAGTCAGTTAGTTTGGCATCTTTTATGAAATTCATTTTGCCGCAAATGAAAGATGAAGAATGTACTGATGTTCAACCAAATAATCTACTTGGAGATGAGTCTACACAAGAACAACTCATTGACGAGATAGTTGATGATTTAACATTTATGGCAGATACGCTTGGAATTGAAACGGCTATTTCGCTTGATGACAACTATCTCACCGTTTATCAGGAAGCGATTGATAAAACAACAAAACTGTATTTTATGCTTTCGGTTGTAAAGCACGCTATCGTACTTTCTTACGATGATAATTGTTATACGTATCGCAGAGGTCTTTTTACTGAAGCATTTGGTAAAGCCAAAGCTGAACGAGAGAGAAAAGGCGAATCGGAGAGTAGAGTTAAACCGAGAAAACAAGCGGGAGTTATTGACTCCGTTATAAAGATAATTAGATTTAACAGAAACGAGGAATAAGAATATGGAGATCAAAAGACCTAAAAATTTCTTCGGAGAGGATATACCTCTTACAGTTTTTATTTCCGAAGAACAACTCCACAACAAGGAATGTGTAAAAGTTTACGGTAAGTATTTTGAGGATACAGGAATTTTCAATGTTTTCCCTGCTGAATTATTTGATAAGGGCGAATATCTTGGTGATGTTCTTCCTGAAGGTAGCACACCTTCCGTTGAAGGCTTCTGTGGTGTAATTACTAATGAAGGAATTGAGTTTTATTGGAGTGGAGAGAAGATTGTAACCGAGTCATATGGTTTATATCAGAGTATTTTTTCAAGAAACAAAGGCATTCTTGAAACTGACGTTATGAAGAAAAAATGTGCAGTTATCATCGGTTGTGGCTCTGTTGGTAGCTTAGTAGCTATGGAGTTAGCAAGAGCAGGCGTTGAAAAGTATGTATTGTGTGATGCTGATACGCTTGAATATCACAATGTATGTCGTCATCAATGCGGTATTGAAGATGTTGGCGATCTGAAAGTAAATGCTCTTAAAAGAAAGATCTTGAACATCAATCCTAAAGCAAACATAAAGGCTTTCGGCGGTATCATTCAGAATATTCCTAAAGATATTCTTGATGAAATGTGTGTCCCGTTTGAAACTATATTTGTTGGATGTGGTGATAACAGAACAGCCGATGTTTATGCAAACAAGACTGCTATCTATTTCGATGCAGCTTTTATTTCTATAGGATTTTGGGAAAGAGCTTATGCTGGAGAAATCTTCTATTATTTGCCGCATAAGAATATGCCTTGTTACAAGTGTGCATTGGGTAGCGGAGATCTTTCCGGTCGTGTAGAAGCAAACCATCATGTTTATTCAAATCAAGAAAATGTTGAGAGCGTTAAGTTTGAACCCGGTATTTCTGTTGATATTAATTTTATTACAAGTATTGGTATAAAGTTAATTATTGATATTTTGAACTCTACTAATGAGGGGTATATTCCTCGTTTGCTAAATAACCTAAAACAATACACTCTCGTTTGCAACACAAGTAATCCTGAGATTGGCGGCGAAATGGTCGAAATCTTTAGCTATCCGTTGCAGGTTACAACCTCTTTGGTTGTAGGATTTGGCAAAGAGTGTGACGGTAAGTGTAATTTCGAATTAGAAGCAAAGTAAGAAATAAGCCTATTTAGGAGAAAGGAAGGCGTTTATGAAAGCTTTAGCTCAAAGTGAAATTATTGCTTTGATTACCGACTTGAATGCGTTTGCGGATAGTGCTGAAACACTCATCAATACTACACAAACGAATTATGACAAAGATAAAAGACTACTCCTAAATAGGCATAGTAGTGTTTTGTCAACATTGGACAGTACATATAAGGCAAATTGTGTTTCTGTTGAAAATAAATCGAAGCAAACTATTTCTGATGCAAAAAAAATACTTTCAGAAATTACTAAATTAGATGAAAAGTTATCGAGTGTTGACAAGTATTATGTAAAAACAAAAAAGAAGAAAGAAGAACTTTTGTCAGATACCACAAGTGATGTTTATAATGATGCGACCGACTATTTCAATACACTCGAAACCATAAAGGAAAGCTTCAAAACAATTTATAAAAAGTATTCAGAGGATATTCTTCCCGGCCTTATCAACGGCTTAAATTATCTGTTTTCAAGCCAACGTAAAAAGGACTATGAGGAACTTATTATTCTTAGAAATACGGTTGCAGCCTTTGTAAAAGAAATCGAAGAAATGCTACCACCTCTTACGGAAGAAAATCTTGCCACGCTTAAAGAGGAATACTTTACCCAGCGTGGCACTACGGTTGAAAGACAAAAAAGCGAACTTGCCGTTTTTGAAAACAATCACTTGGCAACATTAGATAAAGTTGCAGATAAAATATGCACTGACCTTGATAATATTCTCCCCGATGAATTTGTTGAGTATTTGTTTGCAATAATGGCGAATTATGCAAAAGCGGTACATAAAGTAAACGCTTCAACAGATGTTCAAGATGAGGTCTTGAATATCTGTTACGTCGATTATCCCATTGACTTCTTCGTTGAGTCCAAAATTGTTGCATCTATCATCAAGGAAAAGTGCTCTAAACTTTTAGTTGAAGGTGCAATTCGATTACCGATAATGATGTCTACGAGAAATGCACCTGTTTGGATGATTACAAACGATAACAGCAACAGTATGGCAGTTCAAGCGTTTACTCATTCAATTATGTATGGATTGCTTTCTTCTTGCCCGGTTGAAAAACTAACATATACCATTGTCGATCCTGAAAATCGTGGCAACAGTATAGCGCCTTTCTTTGATGCGAAAAAAAAGCTACCGGAACTGTTTGGCGAAAAAATTTATATCAGCAAAGATGAAGTTGCTGCAAAAGTTAGTAAGCTGAATGAAAAAATAGAGAATATTCTTCAAGACAGACTTGGGAATCAGTATGACAATATCTTTGACTATGCAAAGGATACGCCTGATTACGACCTTAATGTTGAACTTATTATGCTCTATGATTTTCCAAGAGGTTTTGATGAGCGAACTCTTGCAGAACTCAGAAATGTTTTGCGTAACGGCAACAAATGCGGAATTTACACAGTAATTTCATATTTGCCTGATTCTGATAATACTCGATCAAGAGAATATCAGCAGAGTTTACAGTCCATCATTGACCTTTCGACTGTTATTAACCAAAACGGCGAAAACTTTGTACTGCGTGGACTTCCCCTCGTTTATTACACAATGCCTGAAAAGATTGAATTTTCTAAGTTCTTTAGTAAATATATGCTTATTTTTGAAGGTATTAAGAATCGTGGTATTGCTTTCTCACCGCTTATTAGAAAGCTCATTGAAGCGAAAGACTCTATAGAGCTTGACGCACATATCGAGCAAATTTGCGAGATGATGAAGAACTACGAAAGAGCGTATGCACAAGTACCGGAAATCAATGCGGTATTTCCTTCATTGGTTACTTTAGGAAATGTTCTGTATCCCGCCGATGTATTTTCTGATAGTGTTGGTTATCAACACATCGTTGAAAAATTTGGAATGGAACGCAAGGCGGATACCGAGAATACTTCTTTTGTCGAGTTACCGCTTACATTCGATTTGAGAAACTCTTTCAATTTGTTCCTGAATTGTCCTGAAGTAAGTAGTAAAGCTATGCTCACCTTTACACACCACGTTATTTGGAGTTTTCTTTCTTTTATGCCTGTTACAAAGGTAAATATATGTGTGTTTGACAGTGAGCAACGAGGAAATAGCATTATTCCGTTCCTCGATTTCCGCAAACGCTCTCCTGAAACTTTCGATCAAAAGATTTATACAGGGCAGGAACAGATGTATGATCGTCTGCAAAAAATCAATTCTCAGATTGACGAGTTCATACAAGAAAAATTAGGAAATAGATACAAAGATATTCTTGATTACAACTTGAACACACCGAACAGAGCTGAACCCGTCACACTTTTGGTTTTATATGATTTTCCAAGTGGTATGGACGGAAGAAGCATTGACTTGCTAACAAATATCTTGAGAAATGGTAACAAGTGCGGAGTATTCACTATGATCTGCTACAATCCGAACATAACATTTTCTCGTTACGAGAGCATTGATGAGCGATTGGAACAGATTTCGAGATATTGTGCATCTATCGACTATAAAGATGGTCATTATAGTCTGTTACCTTACAATTTGCAGATTAACACACCTGAATTGCTTTCTTACAATGCAACTGATGCGTTTATCGCAGATTATATTGAAAAGAGTGAAACAATCAAGAAACAAGGACTTTCTTTTAAGGATATTATTTCTAAGGATTTGTTCTCCTTAGATTCCTCTAAATCACTGAAGATACCAGTTGGTGTTGGTGACGGAGATAGTATTATCAATATTACTATTGGCGAAGGTTCTTCTCATCACGGACTTATCGCAGGTGCAACGGGTTCAGGTAAATCTACTTTACTTCATACCCTTATTATGAGCAGTATGCTCCACTATAGTCCTGACCAACTCCACTTGTATCTAATGGACTTTAAGAGTGGTACTGAATTTAAAATTTATGAGTCGGTAAAGCTTCCTCATATCCAACTTCTTGCTTTGGATGCTATGCAGGAGTTTGGTGAAAGCATTCTTGAAAATCTTGTAACAGAAATGGAACGTAGAGGTTCTCTGTTCAAAGAAGCGGGACAAACAAGCCTAAAAGGATATGTTCAGGCTACCGGACAGCCCTTGCCAAGAATTTTGGTTATTATGGATGAATTCCAAATCTTGTTCAATGACTCTACAAACCGTAAGGTTGCAATGAATTGCGCCGAATTAACCAAGAGAATTGTTACAGAGGGGCGTGCATTTGGCATCCATTTGCTTATGGCAACACAATCCACTAAAGTTATCTCTGATCTTACTTTATCACGAGGAACTATTGAGCAAATGCGTATTCGGATTGGCTTGAAATGTGGGGAGGACGATGCTCGTTATTTATTTTCAGACCAAAATGATACAAAGGCTTTGGCTATGATGAAGGGGCCTATCGGTACTGCCGTTATGAACTTGGACTATACCGAACAGTCCAATATCGGTTTCAGAGCTGCATACTGTGACGATGCAACACAGAAGTATTATCTTGATTTAATCAGTGAAACTTTTGCCGAACAACCGTCTACATTGCAGACCTTTGAGGGTAGCAGAACAACTAACTTAGTCGATTATTTTGCGGATGCCAATATTGGCACAACATCCGAGCTTCCGGCTCAAATTCATATGGGTACACTTATAAAAGTTGCTCCGCCTTTCGCAATTTGTATTGACAAGAAAAAGAAACACAATCTTTTGGTTTGTGGTTCTAATGAAAGAATGGCTAATACCATTTCTAATAACTATATGATTTCGGCCTTGCTTAATCGCAATGCAACAGTCTACTGCATTGACGGTGATAAACTTGTTGGCGATGACGATTCGGCAGATTTCTATGATGCTCTTGGTGAGTGTAGCACTCGATTCAAAGTAGCACAGGATCGTGCTGATATTATTAAGTTCATCAATGAAGTTTATCAGAGTTATCAGTCTTGGAAAAAGCAGAATAGCGATGATGTAATTTTCGTGGTAATCAAGAACTTACAATTTCTGGATATTGTTAAATCCATGTTCAAAGGCGATGTAATTGATGAGAGCGAGTTTATTGATGAAGTTTCTGCTGAACCTGAGTTTAACCCTGCCGATCCGTTTGCAGCAGTAAATAATATGTTTGCAAACAGAGGTAGTGACGATAATATGTCGGTCGGTGAAAAACTCATTAAGATGATTGAGGATGGTTCAGGCTTCGGTATTCATTTTGTGGTTACTTCACTTGAATATCAATCGGTAAGAGAATGTATGTATTACGGTGAAAATATCCTTACTAAGTTCCCTGAACGCATTATTTTCTCTCTTGGTTCGAACGACGCTGATAATCTTATTGAGAATGTTTCGGTTGCAGGCTTGAGAGATAATACAGTTTATTTCACAGATGGCGTTAAAAACACATTTCAAATGAAACCATATATTACGCCTTCTTCAAGTGAGCTGATGAAACTGTTTAATTAAACAGGTGGATATGTCATATACACGGAGGGGAGGCTCCTTTGTGTATATGGCTATTTCCAATGCCAACATATTGGAGGTGTTATTTTGAGTACAGTCAATGCCGATGTTGCCGAACTATTGCAATCTTGGAATAATATCAAGGCGGCAATTACAAGTATCGAATCGACAAGATCGTCAGTAACGAAAAAGTATCAGCAACTTGACGGCGGATGGAAAGATAAGAAGTATAAAGAGTTGGGCAATGTTGTTCAGGACTGCAACAAAGCTCTAAATGAGATTTTAAAGATATTGTCCAAAGGAGAAAAATTCATCGGCTCACTTGCAAGAAGTTTGCAGGAATATGAAGGGGTTGAAATTGATTCTACAGAAAAAGACTGTAACAGAAACGCCTTTATTGAATCATTACATTCAAATGTAATGATATTGAAGAAAACAGACGCTGAAAAACTACAAGATTTCAAAAGAGGCATTGTGGCAATTGATGAGATTATTGAAAATTATGCTGTATCTCTTGAAAATCGTGGCTTACCAAGAGGTATAGTTATGGATGCTGTTCTTAATCATCAACGCAATTTACAGCAGGCTGAATTATTGCGCAATATTAACGGCGATTTTTCTCAACCCGTACATACTCTTACCTCGCAAGACTTTGATTCAATAATACAAAACTGTCAAAACAATGGATTGATGAACTATAATAACGGAACAAATGAAGCCAGAGCATTAAATTCAACACGCTATGGATTTTCAATGCAAACTATTAATGGTCAACAGATGAGCGTATACGATGACCCGATAGGTACGAATAGCTTGCTGATTCAACAACAAGGTAATAGTACATATGATATGGAAGGAACCTGCGGCCTTTGTCAATGTTCTAATTTGTTAACTATGGCAGGCATACAAGGTTCATCGGAAGATAGTGTGATTTCTGCTGCTATGCACAGTTCAGATGACGTTCTAAATTGTTTAGATTTATTCTCATCGTCTGCTGATGAGCGGGGGGGGACAACTGTTCAAGGGCGACAAGAAATTCTATCACATTGCGGTCTTGCAACATATAGTTTGCCAGTCAGTTATGATAGGCAAGAAACTACTCAAAGACTATCCGATGAAATCAGAACGGGACACGGTGTTATTGTTAGTGTTGATGTTGCAAGATTATGGAGAAATGGTCAGAGCGGTGGACACGCCATTACCTTAATTAGTGTTTCAGAGGATGGCAGCACATTTATTTATAATGATACTGGAAGCGGACAAATGGGTACTATATCTGCCACCGATTTAGGTTTGGCATTAACCGGAAGACCTGCCAATGTTACAACAAATATTATTAGATAGGAGGAGCACAATTTATGAAGTATGCAGACATAAAAAACATTCTATATAAATCAATAGAAATTCAGCAAATACCTGATAAATGGGATGAATCCATTCCGTTCTTTTGCAAGATTAATAAGGAAGATTTCGTTGCTTTTTTGTATTGGACTGTTTCCAGCACACTCTTGATAAAACGATTAATTGGAGTTAATCGTAACACGGGAGAAATAATAGTGCTTGAAGCAAATGATTTATCGAAATTGTTCGGATTATCATATGGAGCGATCAAACCTGTTATTATTGATGATTACGAAAAGTATTTTTCCGCTAAAATGCAGTATGAAAAACTTTTTTGCAAAATATGTGATGATTGTAGAACGATTACCAAACATGGGCAGGAAACTTTGTTACTATTCCAACAAATTGTTGGAACTGAATTGTTTGAACAGATATTTATTAAAATAGCGGAAGAATTTATTAGTAAACTCTCGCAAGGAGGAGAAAATGGCAAACGATAATATAATTATTTTGAATGACGATGAAGGGAGTGAAGTAGAGTTCGAGTTTCTTGACCTTATTCCTTATCGTAGTAAGGAATATGTAGTTTTACTTCCAACTTCGGAAGATGCAGACGAAGTTGTTATTTTGCAACTTGAAGAAGCAGATGATGAAACAGAGAGTTATATCAGCGTTGATAATGAACTAACATTGCAAGCAGTTTTTGAGATATTCAAAGAACGTGCAAAAGATACATTCAATTTTATAGACTGAAGTACAGCATAAAAAGGAGGTGGCTCAATGGATATATGGCATAGATTAGGGAGAATATTCAGACTTTCAAATTTAGGCACATTGATATTCTTCTTGTTAAATATTGGGCTAATTTTAGCATTGTTCTGTCCCTATGGCGTAACCTTTGAAACGGCAGCTCCTTTAGTTGTATGTTACATAGTCACGGTTATAGTTAGTTTATCTCCTATTGGAGAATGGACACTTGCAACTTTAGCAGGTGCAAAAGAAATCAAGCGTAAAGATATTAAAATTCGTTTGATTCCTTTGTTAGAAATTGTTTTTGAGCAGGCTAAAGAAAGAACGCCGTCAATGATAAATTTTATACGACTAAAAATTATTCACGACCAATCCCCAAATGCTTTTGCAATCGGGCGAAGAACTATTTGCGTTACAGATGGATTACTTAACCTTTCTGATGAGGAAATAATGGCAGTATTCGCTCACGAAGTGGGTCATTTGGCTTACGGGCATTCTGCAATACAATTACTGATTGGCGGAGGTAATTTGTTCATTTCGGGATGCTTGCTGATAATTAAAGCAATTTGTTGGATCATAACAGGTCTTTGTGGATTGATAACCGGAATAGCAACCAGAAGTTTTTTAGCTGGCATATTTGCAACCTTAGCGGCAAGTATTTCAGCGGGATTAATATGGTTATGGACAAAATTTTGTATGTTATTTCTAATGTGGTCTATGCGACAAAATGAATTTGTTGCGGACGAGTATGCCTATAAACTGGGATACGGTGAAATATTAGCAAGTGTGTTAGATAACCATATGTGTTCGACGCCCGAAAACGGATTATTGAAAGCTCTTTACTCGACACATCCTCATAGTGATGAACGGGTGGCTCGCTTGCAAGAGTTAGGATGCACTTATTCTCGATATTGAATTAGAAGCTTATATTTTTATACAAATAAGCAAAAGACCGCCAATCGGAACTGGCGGTTTTTTGCTTATTTTATAACACTCCAATGTCCGGTTTTTTTGGAGCCTTTGCGTACAATCAAATCTTTTTGGAGAAGAACTTTTATGGCTCTATCTACTGTTCTTGTAGATATGTGAAGCTGATCGGCAATTTCCTGACGGGAATTTTGCGGAGCTTTTTCAATGAGATGATAAACCGCTAACTCGCTTTTGTTCAGATAAAGCAGGGCCGGATTTAATTCGCCATTTAACTCGCCATTCCGTATTGTCGCATTGAGCATAAAGGCGTTATCAGTATATTCCGGTGCTGGAAGTCCGGCGTCAGACATTTCCTTAAACATACGGTCAACGCCTTCGCCAAACTCCTTCACATAATCATACTCTTGCAAGAAACGGGCGATTTTAGGATTTCTTGAAAAATGTACGGTGCGGATATTGCTCAAACGCACAATGCCGGGGAGCTTGCCGGGACTCTCCACGGTAATGTGATCGTCAAACATTTTTATCTGAATGTCCGTCCCTTTAATGCTGTAATCTCGATGAGCAATGGCATTGACGATGATTTCTTTCCAAACGAACTCAGGGTATTCCGGCGTAGTGTGAAATCTGCCATCATTTCCAAGCCGTGTGCGCTCCTTGATCTGATCGCCTACAAATTCAAGAGATTGCCGTACCACATCAAGGATTTTTCCCTCGAACATCTTATCCTTGATGACATTCATTTCTGTACCGACCTTTGCCTCTGTCCCGTCATAGCGGATAAAACGCACTCTTGCTCTCGGAAAGAAACGCTGCGGCTCTTTCCCGAAAAGAAGAAGCGCCGCTCCGCTCATTTCTTCTCTGCCATCGTGCCGGAAATGTAATCTTTGTTTTGCCTGATGTATTCCTCGGCGGATTTGGAATAGCCGATCTTCTTGCAGTATTCAGCGACAAAATCCATATCAATATCATCTAAAGCAGACCGGAACACAGGCTCATCTTCATAGTAGCGGGAGCCTTTGGCGTACATAAGCTGTAAGCGTTCATCAAAGTTCAGTTTCTTTGACTTGTCTCCCATCCGGTAATATACCTCGTCCTGCTGGTTGGCGTGAAGCTCGGAGCTTTGGGGAATCGTCATAATCAAAAGATGATTTGGATTCCCGTCCTTGTCCCTGCAATCAACTGTTTCAGTTGTTACCATTACTGAAGGAGTGCAGTAGTCGAAGGGGACACGGAGGATGTCGTTGACATTGTTGGTATATGCGTCGATACCCGTTATATCTCCATTGTCCTCAATACCAATGACAAGTGTGCCGCCGTCCGCATTGGCGAAGGCTACGATATGATTGGATAATCCTTTAGCGTCTTTCCTTGCGCTTTTGCGGTCAAAGACCTGATCTTCCTTTTTCGTACATAATTCTTTAAGTGAGTATTTCATAATATAAATAACTCCATTCTGCCAATTTATTTCAAAAATTGATTGCGGTATTCCTGATGACGGAAACGATAGCCCTGTGCGATCAGCGTATCCGTTTTCAATGCGACCAAGTTTATATCCGAGT
>OLIX01001918.1_pt1 | contig 16668 bp, 7 predicted proteins | sample 1601331 | NCBI WGS metagenome assembly OLIX01 (sample SAMEA2452120, study PRJEB22498) | human gut metagenome | biome: human feces; feature: human gut; material: feces | place: Australia | collected 2012 | reverse complement strand
AGTCGCTATTGTTGGATATAAAGGTTTAATACCTGTAGTTGGCCGAATGCTTACATTAAAAACAGCCATCTAATAAAGAATTATCATCAACTAAAATCTAAAAGTTTTCTAAAATCTGAACTTTTAACGCATGTAGAATGGCCATGCTGAAAACGGATACAAGATTTTGCACAAAAACTTCACATTTTGCATCATTTTATATAACCCATTGATTTTCAGTAGCTTATATATTTTTCGCATTTAATCGCATATCTATAATAAAGCAAAAGCATACCTTTTAGCTTGTAAAAGGTATGCTTTTATACCATAAAGTGCCTTGTTTCGCAGTGCCAACAGGCCTGTTTCAGGCCAAAAACCTATGAATTTTATGTCAAAAACAGCCTGTTTAGCTGTCAAAACAGATGCATTTAAGCCATATTTTCATAAGAAAACGTCATCAGAATTTCTATTTCGCGATTTTAAAATGTCATGACTTTTTACCCGCAAAAACATCATTCTTTCAAACGAGTTTTCTTTATCATCACTTCACGTCAACGCTTATACGCTTAAGATCCTTGTCGGCGCTTGATGTTCCAACCATAATTTCATACTTACCCGGCACTACTCTCATGGTGTTGGTTTCAGTATCCCAGCCTTCAAAAGCCTTGCGCGGGAAATCTATCTCAACAGTCTTTGTCTCTCCGGCCTTCAGGTTGACACGTGCAAATCCGCGCAACGTCTTCTTAGGTCCTTCAACATCGGCAGTGTTGCGCATATATGCCTGAACAATCTCAACGCCGTCACGCTTGCCGGTATTGCCTACCTCTACTTTAATCTTGCCGGCTGAAGCATCATAAACAGGCTTTCCTACATTAAATGTTGTATAACTGAGTCCGTAACCGAACGGGAACAGCGGTTCGCCCTTGAAGTAACGGTATGTACGGTTGGACATGCTATAGTCTTCAAACGGAGGCAGTTGGCTGTCGTCCTTATAGAACGTAACAGGAAGTTTTCCGCCAGGATTATAATCGCCAAACAGCACGTCAGCCACAGCCGCACCACCCTGTTCGCCTGGATACCATGCCTGAAGGATAGCGTCGCAGGTGTTGAGCTCGGGAGTAAGCGCCACGGCACTTCCGCTACAGTTAACCAGCACCACTTTCTTTCCGGCCTCGTGAAGAGCCTTGAGAAGATTGCGCTGAGCCAACGGAAGTTCAATACTTGTACGGTCGCCGTCGTCGAATCCAACCTCGGTAACCTTGGCTTCCTCACGCTCCAAGTTTGGCGAGATACCGCCGACAAACACAACTGTAGAAGCATCTTTTGCAGTGTTGACTACATCAGCCACTGTAAGTTCCTTCATGCTTGCCACGTCAAAGCTCAACGAACCGCTTGTGCCATATTGGATATAGTCAAACTGTATGTCATATTTTTGACCGGCTTTTACGGCAAGTTTATAATCATTAACCCTTACGTCGTTCTTGTTATTCTTGTCAACAATGGTATCATCGTTTACAATAAGGCGCAAGGTTCCATTGTTGAAGTATCTCACGCTCATCGTTTCGTCCTTGTCGGCAACGAAGCTGCCGTTAAATCTTGCTGAAAAGTCAGTAAGCGAAACACCCGGAGCGAATACGGTGTTACCGCCGGTATCGAATCGAGGACTGAGCGAATAGTTGCCTTCATATGCCGGCTGTCCTTCCATCTTTCTGTTGTTCCAGAATTTTCCGCTCATACCCTGCTTGCCATCAAGTCCGGTCATGCGTGTGAAAAGGCTCACCATTTCAGTCATTGACGTTATGTCGCATCCTCTAACATACTTAACGTCCGCACCGAGTTTGTTGCGTATGCCTTCAAGTATTGTTACGGTGTATGTAGGCTGACCGTAATATATGCCCCACATCATTGTAGAGTCGGCGGCATTAGGTCCCATGACAACAATCTTAGATGCGTCTTTGGCCAACGGCAGAGTGTTGTTCTTGTTATGCAGAAGCACCATCTGCTCACGTGCCATGTCGAGTGCTAGATCCTTATGTGCCTTGCAGGCCACGATACTCATCGGAATACGTGTCCATTCAACAAGCGAGTCGGGGTCAAAGTCGCCAAGTTCAAATCTTGCTTCAAGCAGACGCTCAACGCTATTGTTTATCTTTTCTTCTGTTACAGTTCCGGCCTTCACAGCTTCGGGCAGAGCCAGATAGTTGGTTCCGCATTCCAGGTCGGTGCCGCTTACCACAGCTTTTGCAGAGGCAGATGCAGCATCTGACGAAACACCATGACAGCCCGGCATCCAGAAATCGCTGACGGCTCCGCAGTCGCTCACGACAATACCCTTAAATCCCCACTCGTCACGGAGAATCTGATGCAACAGACGGTTGCTGCCACAGCAAGGTTCGCCCTCAAAACGCTGATAGGCGCACATCACCTCCTTGACGCCTCCAATCTGAACAAGGTCTTTAAAGGCAGGAAGATATGTCTCCCACAAATCGCGCGGCGAAAGGTCTTCGATGTTAAAGTGATGTCTCGTTTTCTCAGGACCGCTGTGAACGGCAAAGTGCTTAGCGCAGGCATAAAGCTTCATATACTTATGTCCGGCAGGTCCCTGAAGGCCACGCACAACAGCAAGTCCCATGCGTGAGTTCATATAAGGGTCTTCGCCATAGGTTTCCTGTCCGCGTCCCCATCTCGGATCACGGAAAATGTTGATGTTCGGTGTCCAAAACGAAAGACCCTGATAGCGGCCTACGCTTCCTTTCTTTCGCTGTGCAGTGTTCTTGGCGCGCGCCTCGTCGCTGACGGCCGTATATATGCGCTCAAGCAACACATCGTCAAACGATGACGCCATGCCTATACACGAAGGAAACACTGTGCTGAAACCATTGCGCCCCACTCCATGAAGAGCCTCGCTCCACCATGCAAACTCGGGTATGCCCAAACGGCTTATTGCATCAGACTGGTCGAGCATTAGCCGGGCCTTCTCTTCTAGCGTCAGTCTTGAGCACAGGTCGGCAGCCCGCTCCTTTGCCGACAGGTTGGGATTCTGATACGGCAGTGTCTGCGCTCCGGCAACAACGGAACACATAAAAGCCGCGACAACAAACAAATTTCGTTTTTTCATTGTTTTCTTGGTATTTTAGATTTTGATTAAACTACAGAAAAATAAACTTGACTCATAAAAAATTGTAAGTTCAGGTTTATTGCAAAGATAAAATAAACTTAACAAAAACGGAAATTACACAAAATGTTTTTCGCCGGGTTTACGTCATTATAAACAAAACAAAATGTATATGAAGCAAACGACAACAATCTAAGGCGCACAAATTGTATTATTGTGACAATATGATTCAATTATACTAAAAAGAAAAACTACATAACTGTTGAAGAAAACAAAGAAACATAAAAATTATAAAGGCGTCAAGATTCCTTTGCCGGACAACATTAAGATGCTTGACGACAACATAAAATATGCATATTGATGATAACAGAAAGGAAAACAAGAAATAAGAAAATAAAACTCTTGGCAACTTAATTATGGCTTTTGGAATAGCCTGAATATAAAATTTGCCGGCCTTCACGGAATGTTGTATGTCCCATAAAGACCGGCTGATATGTTTACATTAAAAATTTATCAGTACTATTTAACGATGAACTTTTTGCCGTTACATATATACAGACCTGACTTGTCAGCATTCTTTACAGCCATGCCCTGTATGTTATATATCTTGCCATTGCCCTTTTTATCGGCCATGACATCAGTGATAGCCGTGGCAACATTACCATGAAGCACAATTGAAGCAGCCGTCTGGTCATCACCCGAGAATTCAAACGACAACGAACCTACTGCAGGATTGTCAAGGTCGATACTATATGTGGCAGTATTTGGAGTTGCGTTAAGTGCCGGAAACACATAGTCTGCTTCATCATAAGTTACGCCATTGAGCGATTTCAGATATGACGTCTTGTCGTTTTTGTTGCAATAACCGGTAAATGCGACCTTGCTTACGCTTACATTTGCAGGCAGGTTTATAGTGAACAAATAGTTGCGCGAAAACTTAATGGTGTTGTTCTTTGCAGCAGCATATCCACGGTCGCCCGACTCTGAGATTATCGAACATCCGTTGCTGAATGTCCACTCAGTAGCTCCGCTCTCGCATGTTGCCGTACTTGCATCGAGCATATATGTAACAGGATCGCCTTCGCCAGGCACATAGCCCGAACCGGTATAGTCGCCTTCAATGTCGGCTTCATAACTTGTATCAATGAGTTTTCCCGGTGTTTTAGAGTTGGTTATCTTGCATCCGTTAATAAAGTTCACGTTACAGTAAGCAAGGAACATACCCTTCTGTGCCTCAATCTGAACGTTGTCGAATGTTACGTTCTTGACATAACTTTCGGGCAATCCGTAGATATAAACCGGGAAATAGGCTTTCGCACTTGTGTTATATGGCGTTCCTGTAGACACAACATTCTGTATGAGTATGTCACGATAAGCCGGTGTAGTTGAAGTAACTGTGGCTGATTCTGCCTCTGAAGGCACCGGCTTTGTGCTCTTGTCGTACCAACATTCTATATAAACAGGATTCTTAACGCCTGTCATTGTGCAGTTTCTAAAGATTATATCATGCACATCACCGCTTCGGCCGCGCTGAGATTTAAGTCTGAAACCACTGTCAGTGCCGTTAAACGTACAGTCTTCATAGATTATGTTGTTCAGATTCTCCGTGTAGCTTCCTATTGACGCGCCATGTCCGTCGCCGAATTTACAGTTCCAAACATGAACATAACGTGCATCCGTGTCAGCCACTACATTATCGTCGCCGTTGCTGATATCACAGTTATAGATGTTGATGTATGGTCCCCACATTGATATTCCGTCTGTATTGTGCGACTTCTGCACGTCAGTTGCCGACGAAGACGGCTCACGAATGATTACATCATGTATAGTAGCATGGCTTGCATTGCCGTTCTGGCTTATTGTTATGTTCACACCGGGAGCATTCTTTACAGTCAGATTTTTTATAAGGAAACGAGAGCCTTTCTTAAAGCGTATCATCGCACCGCGCTTTATGTCTTTGTCGTTTTCGTATGCAATCCACCATGCTTCGCCTTGTCCGTCGATAACAGAGGTCTGCTTATCCTCGCCTTCAATAACGACATCTGTTATAGATGAGCTGCCGTTGCTGATAAAGTTGTCATATTCTTTTCCGCCGGTTGTAGTTGATGGATACTGCCCATAAGGCAACATCTTAAGCGTTGCGCCAGCCGAAAGATATAATATTGTTTTCGACTTTAAATGAATTGGACCACAAAGCCATGTCCCGGCAGGAATGACAACTTTGCCGCCTGTTGAAGGCACTGCATTGAGAGCTTTCTGTATGGCAGTAGTATTGTCATTTGAAGAAGTTGAAGCGCCATAAGATGTGATGTCAAATGTGTTAGATGAAGTTATTTCAGGCAATACGGGAAGCTGAACGGCTGTCCATCCTTCGGGTGTGTTCTGTTCATTGGCTTCATTATCAACACCGTCGGCACTTGCAGACGAAGGTAATACCAAGGCACATAAAAGCGCCGCTTTAAATACAAATTTATTCATACCAGACTTTTAATGTTTTTATTTTTTTGATTTGTTTATTATGCGTTTATTTTAATGATGATTAATGTTTCATCTGACAGTAGACTCAAGACTGAAGATAATATATTCTGCAAAATTAGCAAAATACAATAAAAGCTCATAGACATTGTCATTATTTTTACAAATATTTAAATACTGGAGTTTGATATATTCACAAACCAATTAAATAAAATCAACAAATATATGAAAACAAAAAGAGGAGCAGTGAATAACACTGCCCCTCTTAATATTAAATCAGTATGCTATTATTCAGCCACCGGCCACCATCTTGGATCACCGGCACCGGCATTTTCTATTGTACCAGTTTTGAAGTGGAAGTCAGCATTTGCCGGATCAACAAAAAGCTTGTCTGAAGCATAGTCAAGAATCATTATGTTCGGGAAGCCTTTAGACTTATAGAAGTCGCTTGCGCAATAAGTATTTACAACTTCAGGCTCAATCTTTGCACGTATGTTCTTGTTTGTTGCCTCATCAGGAGTCTTTCCGAATACACAGTTGCTTACAGTGAATACCTCAGGACCATAACCCTTATCGTTGAAGTCGATGAAATACTGTCCGTTACCATTGTTGTTATAGAACGTACAAGAAGCAAGTTCGATAGAATTCATGTTAACCTTTTCACTGTAGATGAATGTCTTACCACCAACACAGATGTTCCAGAATGTACTGTTCTCCATCTTGATGTTGTTTACATAAACAGCCTGATTACCATTGTCGTCAACATGTATGAATGAATATCCAGAACCTAAGTCATGTACCAAGCAATCGCTGATAACCAAATTATTGACAACTTTAGCAGCACTGCCCTGCAGACGGAAGAAGGTGTTCTTCATTCCTGATATCTCACAGTCAGTGAATGTCAGCTGGTCTACAGTACAAGCATTGCTCTGGTTAATCAGATAATTTGCACCTGAACCATCATCAACAATCTTCAAATGCTGGAATGTTACATAATTATGTGAGCCGGCAATGTCAATGCTCTTAAGCAGACGAAGCACAGGTGTTTCACCACCGCCACGACCGAAGAAGTTGACAGACATTCCGTCTGGTACCTTAAGAGCACCAGGTTCACTCTCTGTGTCATCGCCAATGATTTCGATAGTCTTGTCAGCCGGGAATACAATTGTTACGCTGATGTTTGAACTTCCATCGGCCTCAGCCTGAGCCTTGGCATAGATTTCATCCATAAGTGCCTGGTTGAGTCTTGTTACATTTGCATCCAGGTATTCTGTATAACTTGCAGCAGGAGGAGCAGCTGTTGTTGTTACAGTCTGAGTTCCACGCTTAGCCTCTCCATTATAGATTATGAATGTGTAAGTTGTCAGAGGAGCAAGACCTGTGAATGTATGAGTCCGGTTGGCCTTGTCTTCATCAGTAAGTACATAATCTGTGGTATCTGTTCCCTGAACTATCTTAATGTTGGTAACAGAATCAGCAGGCGCATTCCAACGCAACGTTACTTGAGAATCTGTGTAGTCATCAGCCAAAACGTCATCAAAAATCTGCTCTGCAGCTGTCTTGAATGATTCACCGTCCTTATAATAAACCCACTTTGACTCAGACTTAGTATCAGACATCGTCTTTATTCGCATGTAATACTTGGTGTCGCCATCAAGTCCTGTAAGCACACAAGGCGATTTTGTTATCTCCTTGTTCAAGCCAAACACCTTGGCACGGGCGCCACCCATGGCAACTTCGTCGTAAAGTGAGTCTTTACTAACTTCAATCACGAAATACAAAGAATCACTTGTAGCAGACATTGCCGAAAAAGTAACAGTGGCAGTTGTTGCTGTTGTCTCAACAGATATATCATCTGAACCAACTCCAAACAATCTGTCAAAAGCACTGTCTATGCCCCAGTCGTTTCCATCTGTACAAGAAACGGCAGAAAAGCCTAAAAACATTATCAGTATAGTACTGAAAATTTTATTAATGGTTTTCATCCTTTTTTAATTTACTGTTAATTAATAACCATATGAGTTACTTAAGTATCCCTGTGAGTCAGAGATTGTCGTCAAGCCGATAGGCATCAGGTAACGGTTCTTTACCGTAACGCCAGCATCCTTAGAGTTTACGTCTGTTCCTACAAGACCGCAGCTTATAGAAGGAAGGTTAGTGTCAACCTGCTTATCTGTACCAGTGTCAAGTTTTGAGTTACCAAACCAACTTACACTAGCTGCATAGTCAGCCTCGTTAACCATCTCTGATGGAGTATACCATGTAACACTTGACATATCAATCTTCTTCTTTGCCTCATCTGAGTAGTTATAGAAGATCTTGTCAGGATATGTTCCGTCAGCAAGTTCCTGCAAATATGTCTGCTTAAACTCATAAATTTTTTCTACGAGCAAGTTCCAACGGATAAGATCCCATTTACGGAAACCTTCACCGGCAAACTCCCACGCGTTCTCCTGAACGATACCTTCATTAAAGAAACCGTCTTTGTCTGAAGGCAGAGAAGCTACATAAGCTGCGGCTTCTGACTTATGCTCAGAATCGAAAGCACGCTCATGTACAAGAGCCAAAGCCTGACGTGCTGTCATTCCGGCATCACCAGGATAAGAAGCATCCGGACTTCCGGCCAGTTCGTTCATACACTCAGAATAGAAGAGCAATACATTAGAGTAACGCATCTTAACAGGATTGATACCTGTCATGTGCTTACCTGAAGCCTTGATATTATCGTCAAGCCAAGTAGAATTCATCTTTCTCGGATCCCATTTTCCAACATACAATCCAAAAGGAGCGTTAGAAAGCATACTTTCGCGTGTAACGTTTTGGTCTTCCTTTATTTCATAAGGAGCAACGGTTACGTCACGACGTGTATCATTTGCGTCGTATGAATACAGCAGAGGAGCTGTAAGTTTAACCTTACCAGAAGAGTTTCCATATCCGTAATCTGTTGTAACACCATTCAGACGGACACCTACAGTATAACCAAGCTCACTGGTAAGATTATACTTAAGAGGAATCTCAAACAGATTCTCCTGATAAGTCTGGTCAAGCACCTGCTGATTCAGCTGATACCACTCGTTTTCAAAAGAAGGATTCAACTGATGTTTTCCACTCTTGATAACAGCTGTCAAGTGAGACAGTGCTCTCTCATAAAGAGCCTTACGTTCAGCAGCGCCCGGACGCTGAGTAGGATAAACGGCATCAGAATAAGACGCTGTTTCATATCCGTCTTTTGCCTTCTCACGGATAACGTAACCGGCACGTGTCATAGCTATCTGCGCAAGCAGTGCATGAGCATATCCCTTAGTAACATGTTCTGTTGTATATCCGTCTTCACCAGCCCAAGGCAGATAGTTAATAGCCTCGTCAAGGTCGGTCATAAGAGTATCCATGATGACATCACGGTCAGTCTTTGCCATAAAAGCATTGCTCAGATCCGGATTAGAAGTTTCAAGCTTCAATGGAATATCACCCCAATAGCGCAACATGTCAAAATATACCATTGCTCTAAGAGTGAGGGCCTCACCGAGATAACGGGCCATCTCTTCATAAGAAGAATTGTTCTTGTCAAACAGAGGACTTGTGCGTACACCTTCAATTACGTCGTTGGCGTCTTCAATAATTCCATACATGGCAGTCCACTCGTCAGCAATTGTCGACCAACCAGCAGAGAAATTATAATTGCAAACGCCACGCTCGTTTGAAAGATAAGCGTCATTTCCCAATCCGTCAACCAACTCAATATCACTGTTTATGTTCGCCTTTGTTATGAAATCCTGTGAATAGGTACGATCCTGTCCCAATCCACCATAGATTTTATTAACACGCAGACTTGTGTAATATGTTGAATTATATACTGTTGTAGACGACATATCTGAAGGAGAATCCTGATCGAGGAAATCAGAGCAGGAAGCCAAACCTAAGAGACCTGCAGACAGCGCCATTATTGAAAATATTTTTTTCATAATTGTTGTGATCTTAAAATTTAGAATGTTACATTAATACCACCTACAAACGTACGGCTCTTAGGATATGCCGCATAGTCGATACCCGGGCACATAGGAGTTTTCTTGCTGCTGGTATCTACTTCAGGATCATAGCCGTCATATCCTGTTATGCAGAAGAGGTTGTATCCTGTGAAATAGATTCTGATATTCTCTATGTGCATAGATTTAACCCATTTCTTGGGAAGAGTGTAACCTACTGTTATATTCTGCACGCGCAAGAATGAAGCATCCTCAACAGCATAATCGATGAGATACATCTTTGTTACGCCTGCAGGATTGTACATTGTCTTACCCTGGTTGAGCTCGTTCAGACGTGCCATAACTGCCTCAACACTTCCGTAAGCTGTAATAGTTCCTGTTGAAGGACGGCCTAAGTTTAGACCTGTTGCAGGGTCAATCCATGTATAACGGTTATCAAGATTGAAATCTGCTATAAGGTTATAGTTCTTGCTTGAACCAGAATAGAATGAGTTAGCAAGTTTTGTACCGTTAACAAGCTTGTTGCCGAGAGAATAGTTGAAGAATACGTTGAAATCGAAATTACCTATACGGCCGTCAAATCCGAAACCACCAGTTGTAGGAGCAACTGTATTACCGAGACGCTGCTTGATAGGATCACCATTCTCGTCAACCTGTACCTTTATAACACCAGGATAGAGTCCGCCGAAGAGGCTGTAGCTGTTGTCTTTCATTCCGTCACGCAGTGACCATGTTCCATTAGCGTTCAGCACGAGGTCGCCTTTACCTGTATTCGGGTCATATACGGTATAATAACCATTTGTCTTATATCCCCAAAGTTCGCCAAGACGTCCACCGGCAACGACACGGAAGTCTTCATACTGCTCAAGAGTCTTTCCACTCCAGTTTGAGCTTTGCCAAGGACTGCCGCTGTTAAGTTCCTCAATCTTGTTGCGGTTGTAAGATATGTTGAAGTTGAAATTCAAGCCAAAATTTTTCTTGTCAACAAGCACTGCGTTGACAGCAAACTCAACACCCTTGTTTGATGTCTTACCAAAGTTCTGGAACTGAGTCTTATATCCAGTGCTTGAAGGTATGACAGTTTCCATAAGAAGGTCTTTGGTTGTATTCCAGTAGAAATCCAATGTACCGCTAATTCTGTTGTTCCAGAAGCCAAAGTCAAGACCTACGTTACGTGTGATGGTTGTCTCCCACTTCAAATCCGGATTATAGAGAGATGTACCATGCTCAAGCATAGAACTTGTTACGCCTCCAAACTCAGGAGCCTTTGATGTATTTGAAGCCATTGAATATAATGGTTCAAGAAGTCCTGAATCGATACGGTTGTTACCGGCAGTACCAAAGCTCAAACGCAGTTTCAAGTTAGAAAGCCAACTTGCAGTACTCTTCATAAAGTTTTCCTCAGACAGACGCCAAGCCAAAGCCAATGAAGGGAACCACCCCCAACGATTATTCTTGCCAAACTTGCTTGAACCATCGGCACGGAGTGTGAATGTGGCAAGATATTTGTCTGCCATTGTATAATTGATACGGCCGAAGTATGAAAGGATGTTCTCCTGAGCTTCGATATCGCCTTCGTTAGGCAGAGCAGTACCTGCAGCTGTATTAGCCAAAACCTCATCAATTGTCATTGATGTCGGGAAAGCAACTGAAACGTTTGTACGTGTAACATCCTGTGAACTGCTCCACTCCTGACCAATCATGACATTCAAATGGTCACGACCGCCAAACAATTTCTTGTTATCATATGTAAGAGTGTTAGCATTACGCCAATTTTTATTCTCAAGACGAACGAACATAGCCTGAGGCTGTCCGTTGAAACCATACTTAGAGTTAGTAACTGCTCTTGTTCCCCAAACCTGGTCTGTGTTGTTATATTTCCATCCGTAACCGAACTCAGAACGGAAAGTAAGACCTTTGAAAGGTTTCCAATTCAAACCGACATTGTAATTCTGAGAGAAACGCTCCTGATATTTATATGTATCTGTAATACGCTCTACTGGATTACGACGAGTGTTAGAGTCGTTCTCGCCGTCATCATCAACAGAAACGAGAGCTTCTACGGGGTTCCATTTTACAGAATTGGCAACAGCAGAGTTAGCAGCGTTGCTTTCGTTAGTATCGGCACCACCATTAAGACCTTTAAGTTTGGTAAATGCCATACGGCCGTTGAAATCAAGAGTCAACCACTTATTCAGTGTAGCATTAATCTTTGCATTAATGTTGTTCTTGGCATAACCAGAACCGAGCATGATGCTCTTTTCATCGTTGTGAGAGAAACCTACATTATATTTGATTTCTTTTGAACCTCCACTGACGTTAACATTATACTGTTTCTGCAGACCTGTACGTCCGAAGAGTTCATCCTGATAATCACGTCCCTCGATAGATTTCCAAATGTCAAGGTCGTCATAGTTTCCATAAGCATCATTACCAAGCTCATACTGATAATATGCATAGTTGTAAGGATCCATTGTCTTGATAAGTTTGGTAACCTTCTTCCAGCCTAAAGATGCGTTGAAGTTAACCTGTGTCTTACCTTCCTTACCGCTCTTTGTCGTAACGATGATAACACCGTTAGCACCACGTGCACCATAGATGGCTGTTGAAGAAGCATCCTTCAAAACGTCGATGCTCTGAATTTCGCTAGGAGCGATATCGCTGATACTCTCAACAGGGAAACCGTCTACTATATAAAGAGGTGAGTTGTCCTGAGACAAAGAACCGCCACCACGCACACGAATCTTGATGTCTGCATCAGGCGAACCTTCTGTCGTAGTGATATTAACACCGGCCATCTTACCGGTCATAGCCTCACTTACGCTTGCGACAGGAACATTTGCAATATCCTCGGCACTAATTGAAGACACAGAACCAGTAAGGTCTCTTTTCTTCACAGTACCATAACCGATAACGACAACGTCGTCAAGATTTGTTGCTTCGTCTTCAAGTACAACGTTGATGTTTGATTTTCCGGCAGCATTAACGGTTTTAGCCTTCATACCGATGTATGAAAACTGTAACTGTCCGTCGCCGGTTGTTTTAATAGAGAAATTTCCGTCAAGATCTGTCACGGCGACATTCTTCGTGCCTTTCTCCTGGACCGTAACACCGATGATGGGTTCACCATTGGTGTCCTTCACATTACCTTTAACTGTTTGCGCAGAAATGCTGCTCACCACAAAAGTGAAAAGCACTAAAAGCACAATTCGAAAAGTTTTCAAATTACCAGACATAAATGTTATTAATTTAATTAAATAATAAAAAATAAATTCGTAATGTCACAAAACCACCATGAATTGCGCAGATATAGCATGATCAAAACAGCTAAGCGCTTGATCCTTACACACTTTATATCGCATAATAAAGGTTCTAAAAACAACAAATTACCTTGCTTTGACCTTGTTTTTTGATATTAGTTTTTATAAGTTTGATAGTTTATTGTGCAAAGATACTAAAAAATCAAATACTACAAAATAAAATCTTTATTTTTAAATAAAAATTTTTAAATGCCCAAATTACCCTTTGTGTATTGATAAAAGCCCGGCATCACCTGACAACAAAAAAGCGGATGCCCCCCAGAAGAGAAACATCCGCAAACCTACATATTTTAAACTCACTATATAACTATCGCATAATCTTTGTAGCCACCTTTTTTCCGTCTTTCAAAGTGTCGACTTTAATAACAATTCCCTTATAAGAATTATTTACACGAACACCCTGAACATTATAATAAGATGTCTGCATGATATCGGCATTGTCGGCAAAAGTATCAGAAATAGCAGTTGTCATGCTCGCTCCCTGACCGAATCCGCCACACTCGTTGGCTGCACGCACGATGTATTCAGAAGTTGTTCCTTCAGTGATATCATAAGACTCTGTGGTTGTCATTCCTACAAATGTGCCATTTCTGAACACTGCATAAGCCAAAGCGCCATCAACAGCATCCCATGTCAGCTTGGTGCCGTCGGCCTTCAGCAAGTTCATGCTCTTCTGTGCGGTATATGTTGCAGGATACCAGTTCCATGCCTTAGACAGATTATCGAGCGAATAGGTGTCTGCCTCGTCAGCAGTAAGTATTGTCTCATAAGTGTTCTTCTTGCTGTCCTTTGTGAAAGTACATACATAAGATGACGGTGAGATTACTTTTCCGCTTGCATCCATAGTGTTATACTCAACAAATTTGTCTGCCGGCACATTCATTCCACCGAGAGTCCATCTGTTAGAGTTAAGCTTTTCGGGCTGCAGCAAAGTTGTGTTAATGTAAGCACAGCGCGGAGTGTTGTTCCATGCACGGCCGTAATTAAACTTCTCGGCCTTGCTGTCTATCGTACATCCGCTGAACACATAGCCATACTTTGTATTATTTGTAGACGGAGCTGTAAGAGTACATTCACCTGAACCATCGGCATTGCGTGGCTCTACGGTAAGAGTACAGTTGTTGAAGAACACATCACCTTCACCGCAGATGAAGTCAACAGTTCCGTGTATGTCAGAATTCTCGAAATAGAAGTGTGAATCGCTGTTAGAATAATATGTGTCCTGATAAGACAACATACGCACATTCTTGCATATTGTGTGGCTACCCTTATCCTGGATAACTACTGCACGGCCTGCAAATCCCGGTTTATAATAATCGTAAGCATTCTTCAGTGTGAGATCCTGCAGATATGTATTCTGACCGGTAATATATAATGTTGCCGAAACTCCGATGCCCTCCTGTTCAGCCTCATTGACAATAATAGTGTTATCCATGCTCTGACCGATAATAGAGATGTTGTTTCCTGATATCGGTGTAAGCACAGCATTGCCAAGATCATAAGTTCCATCAGGAACAAATACATAAGTACGCTTGTCTGAAGAAGATGTGGCATTAGCAATTTCCAGTGTGGTAAGGAAGTTGCCACCGTCGTTTGCCTTAACAACATAATATCCCTGCTCGTTCTTCTCGATTGGTGAACCTTCAACATTGGCTATAACCAGTTTGTGAAGATAAACCTCATTGCTCGATTTCAGAGTAACAGTTCCGGCAGCTCCTTTATATTCAAGCATAACGCTCTTGCCGTCGGTAGAATCATAACCGGGAACAGTTGACACCTCATTGCCTTCAGCATCATAGAGAGTGAGTGTAGCATCTTGCTTGCTGTAACGGCACAATGTAGCTATGATATAAGCATGACCTCCGACGAGCAAGTCGATTTTTCCGTTTGACTCTAAAGTCCATCCGTGTGTAGAGTCATGGAAGCCTGCATTCTCTGCATTGAAAGCCTCATGGTCTTCATCATAGAAATACTCGTCAGTAAGATTAAATGTATAACGTGCAGAAGTGCTTTCTGTCTCAATGTCAGTAACGCCGGCATAAAGATTCAAGTCAGACGTAACAACGTCATCAACAGAATATTTGCGTCCTCCGTCAGCCTCGACATACCATCCGCGGAATTTTTTGCCTTCAGCAACAGTAACGCCTTCGTCATTTCTCAATGTAGCAATCTTGGCATCCTTCTCAACTTTCTGAGAATTTTCGAGCACACTTCCGTCTACATTATAATATGTAAGAGTGAAATAAGGTTTATGAACAAATGTAACCTTATAAGTCATAACGTCGTCATTAGCCTTAACCTTCATTGTAACAACAGATGTCTCACCTACAGTTTCATAAATTACGTCACCGTCAAGCTCGCCATTGTCGCAAACGATGTCGGTAACAGGATTTTCAGCTGAAGGCAGCGGAGTGTCGTTAGGCACCTCTATTGTTGCAGTCTGCACGCCTTCTGCATTCTCTTCAAAGATATCAACAGCATGATATGTCTCACCATTATATTTAAATGTTCCGAGAGAAGGAGTGAGCGACATGTCTACTTTACCATAAATATCAAGCTGCATAAGATATGCGTTCTGATTGTTTGTAATGTTGGTGAACTTCAACTGACAGTTGGTTCTGTTAACATCACAGGTAACCTCTGCTCCAGCCGGTGGATTGGCTACGCTTTCAGAAAGGAGAACCCAGTCGGCATCGCCGTCGCCTTTAGCCCACAGCTTCCATCCGCGGTTGCCTCCGGTAGCACCATGAATAAAATGCACTTTAGATATTGAAGCCAACTTTGACGTAATGATGTAAGGATTGTCGCTCTTGGCAGCCATAAGCATACCGCCTGTCCAGTTAGGGAATTTTCCTACATTAAAATTAGATGCACCAATCTGAGTGTTGAAGATTGTAAACGTAAGCTCTTCATGGCTGTACTTTGTGTTCCATGTAACAAGCGTTTCAACTTCCTTTGCATCAGTTTCGTAAGCTCCCCACTCAGTGAAATTGGTTGAATAAAGCTCTTTTTCCTGAATGCTTGAAGCAAACTTAACCTGAATGCTATAAACGTAAGCAGTAGACGTTGCAATAATTTCTACGTAGCCTTTCTCTACGTCAGCGCTATTGGCATTGTATGTTGTTACGTTGGCTGTGGCAGCAACTCCTCCTACAGTGTAGTTGTACTGACCGGGAAAAGACTTCACGGTAACAACATCGTTGGCCGACTTTACAGGAACCTGTAAAACAGTACTCTGGTTAAACTGTGCGTAATTTTTTGAGTCGCTGACAGCAAATTTACCATTTGTAGCGTCTACATGCAATACAATTCCATCAACGTTCGACTGAAGATCAGCCGACACGCCCTCAAAATTTGTACTTGAGCAAATACCCAACGGACTGTTGTTTTCCCAATCCCATTTCGCAATAACATCTCCTTGAGCCTTGGCTATGATTGCAAATACCGCAAACAGGCACATGAGAGTCATTTTTTGTAACGATTTTCTCATTTTTAAATAGGTTAGTTAATTATTTTAGTAAATTATTTTAATTAGTACGATTTAGTAAGTCGTTTGTACAAGTGCAAAGATAAAAATAAAATGGCATATTACAACTAAATAAAAAGAAAAAATGCAGAATCATTTTACAAAACATAAAAATCAACACATAATCTCTTTTTATTATTCAACATCAGCATGCAAGAATTTACGGTTCAAACAACCAAATCAATGCAAAACGAACAAAACCTAAAACAGCTAAATTAACCTCAAATCCGCAACCTATAGGGTTTAGTGGGATTTTGCTTGCAAAGCGAC
>OLIX01001902.1_pt1 | contig 16765 bp, 7 predicted proteins | sample 1601331 | NCBI WGS metagenome assembly OLIX01 (sample SAMEA2452120, study PRJEB22498) | human gut metagenome | biome: human feces; feature: human gut; material: feces | place: Australia | collected 2012 | reverse complement strand
CAGCAGTTTTCTTCTTTTTTAGACATAATTTATCACTCGAAATGTCGGATGAACCATAAAGACACGCTTCAAGTAGCCACGTGACACCACGTACCATGCAAACAAAGGCAAGACAAGAAGGATTGAGAACAAGGTGTTCCTAATAACCAACGTCTCAACCTTACGCCAAAGCAGATAGCCGAGACATACAGGAAACATTGGGATATAGAAGTGTTCTTCAAGTTCTTGAAGCAAAACCTGTCCATCTCACGTTTCATGTCAACAAGCGAGAACGGAATAAAGATTATGCTGTACATGACGCTCATAACTGCCATGCTCGTGATGATTTACAAGAATGAGAACGACCTGGATTCTCAATAGGCAAATTCATGTTTTTATGGAAATGCAGAATTAGGGCTGTCAACTCATGGTTGTGCTAAATGGCGGCAATGCGGACAAACAAAATGGTGATTTTCGATTGAAAGCAAGAATTCCGTAATATGGATTTTGGACTTAACAACATGGCTTAAACAAAAAAATTTTCGAACTCTAATATGAATTCTTAACTGACTTTACTTTATCCTCATTTTCCCGTTTTGTCCCACACTTAATTAGCTATATTCTAAATATGATTAAATGTTGTCCATTTCTCATAAAGTTAAGAACTAAAGTAACTTTTGCCCAAATTACTATCACCTTTAAGATAAATTAATTAACTTTGCTACGACACATCATTGCAGATTACCCAATAAATAAATGGGTGTTAAATTTTAATTGTTTATAAATTATGAATAAAAAAGAGTTAATTAAAGAAATTCAAAAACGTACAGAACTACCCATACGTCTCTCCAAAATAATTGTTGATTATTTGGTGCAAAACATAAGTACAGCATTAGAAGAAGGTGATAAAGTCACTTTAAAGGACTTTGGTGTTTTTTATAACACAGAGAAGAAAAGCAAACGATATTATGACATTGCAACCGGCGAAATAAAAACTTCTTCTCCTAAAAAAGTTATAAAATTCGTTCCATCTAGAAAGTTTAAAGAACAATTTTTATCTAAAATACTAGATACTCATATAGAAAATGACGGATCAATAGGAGATTATGTGATAGTTGGAACGTCTATTTATTCTGATCCTCAAAATAATTCTAAAACAAAAAATATAAACAATACAAATACAAAACCTATATCAGGCAAAGAAAACATCGGTCAAAGAATAGTCCGCACTTATGAGATAGAAACGACAAATATTTTATTTGATGGACATTTTCTCTTTGACCATTATTTAGATGAAGATGAACACAAAAAATTCCCTTCACTAAAAGTTCCACGTAAAAATACTCGTATAATTAAGCCACAAACTGACAGAATCGGTGCTACAACAGGTGTGATGGAACCAGTTTTGCAAAAACACTTGCACAATATATGCAAAGAAATCAAGGGACTTAAATTACTTAACAATATAAAACTCCCTATATTAAATCGTAATTATTCATATCGCCCAGATTTTTGTTTGCATTGGGAGAAGAAAAAACTTTATATTGATATAGAAATTGATGAACCATACGACATTATAAGTCGTAAACCTATACATTATACAGAAAATGGAGACAACCTACGTGACAGATATTTTATTAGAAATGGTTGGTGCGTTATACGTTTTGCTGAACAGCAAATAAAAGATAATATAGAAGGCGTTATTAACTACATTAAACGAATACTCAGATGGCTGACAGACGAAAATGGAATTAAATTTCACGAGAATACGTTAAAATTTTTAAACAGGTGGTCTTATGAAGATGCAGTTGTAATGTCTTCAAATAATACAAGAGAGAATTATTTGGGTTTGACAATTCCTCCTAAAATTCAAATTACCTCCGAACCACAAAATAGCACTAATAAATTTATTATACCTACTGAAGATATTTTACCAAAATCAAATATAGTACAAAAAGGACATGAATGGTTCTCTATTGTAGACAAAATAAAACAGTCAAACTGCGAATATTGTATTATAACAAGAACAAATAGTTACCAATGGATTTACACATGTAAATCATTAAAAATCAAGCATCTAAATGAAGGATATGCCATTACGGGACAAAGTCCATTAGGTATTGACGTACACTTTCCATTAGACAAGATTGCAGAAATCTCTCCACTAAAAGAACTATTTTCTGATGTACATTGGGAAAGAGACTCTTCTACGTCATTAGAAGACTGGGATTCCTTAAAAAAAATAATTTTTGATGCCATAGCATATGGTAAGCCAATATGGATGGCCTACAATTCCCAAGATTCAGGCTATAGCACACGATTTCTATTTAATATTGCCTCCTGTAGAACAATAAAATATTTTGCACCCCATATTGGTTTAGGACATCATTTAAAATATGATTTGTCTAGCATATCCCATTTCTATGCATATTGTTCTAATCGAAAAGAATTCAGGATGTTTGCTGCTGATTACAGAATAGAAAAATTAAAAATATTAAATTGCAATCGTGTTTATATTCTAGATCAAGAATACGCGAATAGTTTTGCAGAATTGATCATGGCCCCATATGAAGGCCAAAACGGAAATGCGTTTTTTGAAAATGCAGATGAAATACTTCATATTATGCCAAAGAATGAATTTGAATCCACTTTTGTTCAAGGTAACCTGGCAAATTTACAAGTAATGAAAGGTGAAATAAAAGAAGCTATTACAACTTATCAGCAAAAGCCATACGATTTCTTTATCAATCCATCAATAACATGGGGAGAAACTTGCATATCTGATATTAACTTTTTCATTAATCTGTGTAATGAACATCTCAATGATAGTTATTTTTACGAAGGATTGGACGCAAATATTATAAAACATAATTTTGAAGAAGTATTAAGACTCTTAACAAAATCATCTTGGATGCAAGATAAAACTTAATCATGAACTAATTATTTTGCCATGAATATCGGCAAGTATGCTCCGTTCTATTTTTTCCACCGGTTCATCTGTGTATCTCTTCACGATGGTGTGACGGCTCAGATAGTCGATGCTGTCGCACAGTTCGCGCAGAATGGTTATCTGGTGTGAGGACAGCAGCAGGGTTTTGCCTTTGTCTTTCAGCGAGAGTATGATTTTCTTCAGCTGAATACAGCCGTATAAGTCGACACCATTGAACGGCTCATCAAGTATATACAAGTCGTTGTCCTGCAACAGCAGAGCCATAAGCGCCAGCTTCTTTTTCATGCCGGTAGAATATTCCGATGCATACCTATGCAACGGCAGTTGAAACATCTTATTTGCTTCTTCCACCCTTGCTCTGTTGATATTCTTGCCTTTTGCTTTTATACAAAAATCGAGATACTCATATCCGGTAATCAGCGAATAGAAATGAGTCTCGGCCGGCAGATAACCGATTGAGATGCCTGACGCCTTGTCTATGCTGCCGTCATAACCGGTAAGTCCCATGATGCAGTTAAACAGCGTTGTCTTGCCTGCCCCGTTCTCACCGGCAAGTCCATAAATCATCCCCGACTGATAGGCTACCGACAATCCATGCAAGACCATTGTCTTGCCGTAGTTTTTTGACAAATCTGTTATCTTTATCAGCTCCATATATTTTTTAAATTGTCTTTAAGGAATACACTGCATAATACGTTTATCAGAACAAACGGAACTAGCAGAAGCGGAATAAAACAAGTAAAGAAAAACAGGGGTATAAGCACTATCAACTGATATACGGCCAGTGATGCTGATGAAAACGACATATGGCGCACCATGCCCATATTGCACAAATATAATATGCTTCCCGATATTACGGAAACAGCAAACAGCAGATTATCACCGCTGAAGGAAAACGAAAGTATAATTCCGACAAAAGGCACGGCTGTTATTACGGCGTTCCAGACGCTTGACAAGACAAGATGCCGCTGAAAAGCTGAATAATTGAGATAAAAGGTTAGCTCCTGCCGCTGCGGAACGGATGCAAACGACATTGTCTGAACTATGCCCCATACAATCAAGGCTACTTTTCCGATACGGATATTGGCATGCAGCGCCCCTATGACCGTAACTACGAGCAAAAGAAGATAAAGCCAGCCGTACATGCGGAACATGCGGATATACTCCAGACCGCCTTTGTAGAGAAAAGGCAAGGGGACGGGCACAGACTTCATCTTTATGGTCTTTAGCTTAGGCAAAAGAACGGCAGTTGCCATGACGACTGCGGCAGCGGCAAAATGACTTCTAAGACATTCAATCACAACAAAAGGCAAACCTATCAATATATATTCAGCCATGAGGAGTAAGGCTGGACGCTTAACTTGCTGCGACAGAAAGTCTTTGTCCTTACGTTCGTTATGATAGCATAGCAGGCATAAAATGACGGCAGCGGGCATAATCCAGCTGTAGCTTGTCTTTATCAGCACATAAAGAGCCAAAAACATAAATGCCGCCAAAAGCAGACTTACGACAACGCCCAGTCGCCTTAAAATCCGCCAAAGCTGTTTCAGCCGCAATCCGAAATAGAGAACCGCTATCATTGTTTCCTCATCAATTCACGAGTTTAATTATTTCTTCTTTTATCATTTTGCCGGCAGGACACTGATTTGACCATAAAAAGCCAGCCATTTATGACAAAAAAACCGGCCACTTTCACATCAAAAGTGGGCCACTTACGACCCGTAAACAATAGGTTAACGATTTGAAACCCACAAGCACGATTTTGCTTACAGTCCATGCCGCAGCAACCGACATTTCAGTCGTTCGTTAACAATAAGCGCACGTTTTCCTTTCAGTTTTTTGCCTTAAATTTTCTGATGACATGTTTTGGCCTGTCCATAACGCCTCGCATTATGGCACAAATGTACAAAAAAAGGAGCGATTCTTGTTACTTAATCGCTCCTTTTCTTAGGTTATGTTTAATAATAGTATAAAATTATGCTGTTGTCATTATTTATTCTCACCAATCTCAAACGGCTTCGTTGCCGTGGCGTTGCCATACTGGATGTAGAGCTGATATTTGCCCGGTTTCATGTCGGTAACGTCTATAAGATATGGTGCAATATACTTCACAGCCTTAACCACTCGCTCCTTGCTGTCGAAGATCACCACCTTTGCCGGTTCCTGCGTGGGCAGAGTGAGGCGGATGCCCGAATTGTTAGGATTGAACGTAACGCGGGCCTCTTCAAGAGCGTTGGCATAGTTGACGGGCAGCTCCGTGATGTCCTTCGGAGAGAACCTTACCATCACCCTCAGCGGCGCTCCCTTCACACCGTCCGGTCTTACATATACAGGAATCTCCGTACCGGGTTCCACCTGCATCATGTTAAGTTCTACGTTGAGCGAGCCGTTGTTTGAAGCATCCATGCCCAGCGTGGTATTCTCGAACACGAAGGTTACTTCCACGGGCTTGTTGTCAGGATTGTCAGCCGAACGGGCCACACCCATAATATAGCCTTTGTTCTTAACGACGTTGTCTGTCTGCATCTTCACCCACGCTGTCTTGCCGGGCTGCTCTGCACGCGAGCGTGTGCTGTATTCGCATATATAGAAAGCTTTCTTAGAGTCATTCAGGCTATAGCCCAATGAGTTGAGGTCGCTTATCTTTGAAAGGCTCACGTTGGCCGGGAACGAGATAAAGTTCCACTCACCCGGCTTGAATGTATATTTCAGTATAAGCTTCTTAACCGTTACAAAGCCTTTGTCGACCACCACCTGTCCGCGTGATTCCGGATCGGCATACACTGTCAGCTGGTTTATCTCGTCGCCGTCATTCAGGACAAGCTTTCCGTCTTTCGCCACAGTTTTATCGTTGCGCACATAGAAGCGGCACTTGGTTATGGGCGAGGTTAGATACTCATCGGTACCTGGCTGCACGGCCGTAACCTCTATATATGCCGACTTATCCACCGGTATGGTATGAACGTTCAGCACATTTCCCTCTATGGTTGCATATTCACTTCCGGCTGTTATATAGTAGAGCCCGGTGCCGCCTGAAGTGAATCCTGCGTCAAGCGTATGTGTAAACGGCTTGCCGTAGGCCAACATGTCCGTTTCAGGCCATGTAGCTTTCTGAGCTTTTCTTACATCCTTTTTAAGATAAACACGTCCAAGCGGGAAGTTCATGTGGTCCTGAGCGTTATTGTCAATTATATTACCCGTTATGACAATATTTGTCTGTCCGTCAATAGGAACTTCATACTTACGCAGATATATACCATCAGCCGGTTTCACCGGATTGGTCTTGGCATACATTGTCTGTGTCTCCTTCACTTCGCCGTTTACGGAAAGAGAAAAACGGATGTCGCCGCTGCTCTTGTCGTCCTGAATTCCGTAATACGTAAAAAAGCGTGAGTACGGACTGTCTTCAGCAAAGTTGAACGTGAAGCTGCCGTTGGCATGAGTGCTGAAACTCTTATAGAAATTAATACCGTCAACAGGGAACGGATTTCCGCCATCAATGCCTTCGTCAAACTTTATTCTATTATCATATCCGCTTGTAGCAGCATTCCACTTGACATCTTGTCCGATCCATTTAAAACGCTCGACGCCATTGTCCTCTATCAACTCAGAAAGATACTGTGCTCCGGTTGCAGTGATAAATTTAGCACGATATGCATATCTGTCAGTTGTGTCAAGCAGAGGCACCGTGAAGTTACGGTTGAGCGTCTCCGGTATTGGCAGCAGATAATATCCGTCTGACAATGGTATATTGTCTGAAGACACAGTACTATTGCCGTCACGCAGACTGAAGGACACTACCTGAACATTCTGTATTTCCTCGCCTCCGGCATTGACCTTAGCCAATATCATACGGCCCGAGACACCGCCGTCGGCACTTGGAACAAGTCCTATCAGCTCAATGCTCTGGGCCTGTGCAGACAGGCCGAGCAATGAGAACAATAAAACAATTATATATCTTGCTTTCATTATCTTACGTTTATTTTGTTTGTATAATCCTTGTTAGATGTGCGCACACGCACGATGTATGTGCCTGAAGGCAACTGATGAGAGTAGCTGTCTGAAGACGTTGTCGTGTAGACGCATCGGCGTCCGGCTGTGTCGAACATTTCTATTACCGACTTGCCTGAGAGGCCTTCTATGCGGCATATGTTTCCGTCGATGCTTACCGAAGGCTTGCCGCCGGCAACTTGACCTACGCCAGTGGTCTCCTCATGTACACTAAGTACGAGTGCAAAGCGCGACTTGGCTTCATCAACATTATTGACGTCGAATTCATATCCGTTGCCGTCGAGCAGACTCCATCTCTGACCTGTTGACTTGTCAAGCAGTTCTGCCTTGTCGTTAAGGCCATAGCCATAAGATTTTATTGCAGCTATACGGAACTTTCCTGTAGACGAGAGTCGCAAGTAAAGCGGTATCTCAACCTTCTTGCCCGGAAGCACGTTTACCGACAGGTTGCGGTTTCCGCAGACAGTGGCAATCTCGTTGGTCTTAGAGTTGAGTCCTCCCCACATCTTCACGGCATCCTCACCGAGAACAAATCCGGCAGAAGTTTCATCCTGCAGCTTCACCTCCGTGCGGTCGGCCAGCTTGTCTGAGTCGCCCTCATAGAGACCGATACGCAGCATCTTGCTTTCATGCAGCATGTAGTGGTCGAACACGCGGCGGCTTATGCTTGTATTCTTAGCCTCTGGCGTTATCACAAGACTAGCACCCGCCTGACGTGTCTGCACGAAGAACGGCTGGAACGGCATCAGTTTCTGAGTCTCGTCATAGTTCTCAACCATATCCCAGGCTGTATATGTGTCGCTTTCAGGATTATACTGGTAGAGATATTTCACCACCTCATCCTCATTCAGCACGACATTATGCTCCTTCGTAAGGTTTATGTTAGACAGATACGGATTACCAATGAGGTTCCATCCTGCGTCAAACTCGCTCTCGCTCGGATAATATTCAAGCATATCTGCATAAGCTGCGTTGCCGTTGCTGAGCAAGCTGCCGAGAGATGTGTTCACGATACCCTCCGCACCTCCGTCAGAGTAAATCTTTATCTTAACGCCGTCGCTGAGCACACCCTGCAACAGCTTAGCCTTTACGCCAAACGATACGTATGGCGATGTAGCCTCTATCACATTCGCTCCGTCTTCATTGTCAGCTAGCGACAGCTCTACAATAGGCTCGAGCGCAACGTTGAGCTTAAGTTCGCTATTGTCGGTAACTCCCGAAAGCTTTATTGTAACAGGATTAACAGCCAGACTGTTAAGGTTGTCACGATTAATCGTCACAATGATATCCTGTTCTGCCGGACCGTTAAGGTCGAGTTCTGATATGTTTGCAGAAGCATATTCTGACTCAACTACAGACACCTGCACCTTGCTTGTCGGATTCTTGCTTATCACGCGGCTCTTTACAGTTATCTTGCTGTTTACGCCGCTTATAATTATAGTGTCGCCGTCAGCATGACCGTCAACCGAGAGGTTTACCTTTACAGGATATTCACCCGCAGCACCGTCGTACATCAGCATCATCTCACATCCGTCATTAAGGGTAGTGCCGTCAACCTCAAACTTCATTCTGCCGTTATCCTGACTCGACATCGGAACAAACGTTGAGAATGGTTCTGTAGATCCTATCGGACGCAGAGCCAACGTAACCGCCGGTGCCGATTCAGCCTGCTGCATAGCGAAGCTTACTGTTGCCTTCTGGCCAGATGAGAACACCGACGCCTTGCTCATGGTCAACGTATAGAACGAGTTGCTCAGCGGCGTAAGCTCTGCATGGTCAGCATTTGCATAGTTATAAGGTGTTCCGTTCATCACGCCAATGCCGAAGCTTGCGCTTACTCCCTGCGGAGCTGCCACATGAACGGCCTGACCAGCCTCTGTATCCTGACTGTTCTGGCTGAACGTAGCAGTGGGGTGATATGGCATGTGAGAGAAGTCTTCGTTAGACGTTGTTCCATACAGAGTGAGCTGAGTGCCCGTAACAACATCATAAACTTTTCCGTCCTCGTTCGTATGATCCATATCGATGAACGACACCAAACCCGGCTCGTCAAGACGCGGATTGTTCAGCATATACTTGCGTATCTCGTCAGACGAGAGCGCACGGCTCCACAGCATCACCTGGTCTATTGCACCCTTAAACCACTTGTCGCCCTGATAGTTCTGTCCAAGAAGCAATGCCGAATTTATCTTGGCAGTAGGCACGCTTGTCGAGCGGAAATACTCTGCTCCATTAAGATATACATGGAATCCGTCTGAAGCTGCCACAAGTGCCACATGCATCCAGCGGCCTACATCCGTAGACTTGAAATAATGTGTGGTAGACCATCCGTAATATCCGTCATTCCAGTGGAAACGCAGATTCTTGTCTGCAATATGTATTCCGCAAACTCCACCGTTGCTGCCGCGGAAGAATATCAGAGGCTTAACGCTCTTGAGCATATCCTCGTTGTCCACACGCACCCATCCCATCATGGTGACATTGTTGAGTCCGTTAAGACTTCCGCTTATCTGAGACGACTGCACAGCAGCTCCGCCACTTGTAAATGTCATGGCCTTACCCGGATCCTGTGGCAGCATCTTGTTGTTTACAGTGATCACCAGCGGCACCATTGTACCGTTCTTGCTTTCGATGGTATCCTTAAGAGTCTTGCTACCTTTCAGCATTTCTACGTCAAGCTGCAACTTTGCCACAGCCTTGCCGTTGACAAACTTCATGTTATCAGCAACCTTGAACAGTCCTGTTCTCGAGCTGATTTCATAAATTCCTTCAGGCTCATTCATTCCGCCTACAAGGCGAGCATTTACATCATATGAAACATCGCTTTGATCATAAACGTCGATTTCGTTTCCTTCCCAGTTTCCTGCGAGCGAAGGCTCTACCGCAGCCTTATTCTCAAGCACGGCGAGCATCTTGTCTGCCAGTCCGGCAGCCTTCACGCCTTTGGCAACAAGCGTCTTTCCGCTTTCGCCAGCCTCCATGTCGGCCACTTTCATCCACACCTTCTGGTCTTCATACAAGCCGCAGGCATAGAGCTGATACTGCTTTCCGCTATGCCATGACAGAGGCAGCTCTATATCAAGAGTCAGCTGACCGGCATCAGAGAACGGACGTATCTGGAACACCTCGGAAGCAGCAACATAATACTGAGTGTTGACACCCATGCTGTCCGGATGCAGGTTTGCATAACGATAGACGCCGAATTCAGGCGACTGATTGCCCGAAGGCGTAAGATATATCGCAGTACCGTTGCCTGTTTCATAGGCTGTACGTCCCTGAGGAGTCTTCACCTCTGACTTGACTGCACCTACAGCCACCGGCATCTTCACATAAGAAGTAACGGCCTGAGTACGCGGAGCCATTCCTGCACGCGAGAAGAGCTCATGCTCCTTGTCAAGCGCTCCGGCATTGAAGTCGTTGTAGTAAACCAAGGCGTCAGCCTCCGATGTGTCATGAGAGAACATGGCGCGCTTAACATCGTTCGCGTTGAGCGCACGGTTCCATATCTTCAGTTCGTCTACACTTCCCTTCATCGCCATGCTCTCAAATCCGTCGGCAAAGAGCGACAGGTTGACAGCACTGTTGAGCGGAGCCCACTGCACTATGCGCGGAGCCGAAGCCACCTCGCTGCCATTTATATATAATGTAACATTTCCGTCACGGTCTTCGCTCAAGGCTACATGCGACCAGCGTCCCTTAGTCAGCGCTCCGCCTACGAGGTCGGTCTGCTGAGTCTCGTTTGTGTCGTATGTTGCACGGTCGAACAGCTGTGCAGGCGCATAGCGGAACTTCAGCTTGCCCTGATCCAGGAGCAACGCCCATCCGCGCGTATCGCGCTGCTGCTCTACAGGACGGTTACACAGAATGACACCGTCGTTCTCCGGATTAATCCAGAAGTCTATGGTAAAGTCATTAAAGAAGTAGTCAACATTTCCCAAGTCAATACGGCCGCTACCGTTGCTGTAAAGAGCCTGGCCAGGTTTCGGAGTGTAATCAACAGCCGTTGCCTTTGCCGAAGACGACTTGACTGTATATTCAGCCGACTCTGTTGTTACGTCCGGCGACTCGCGCAGGGTCAGCTTCAGCTTAACTCTGTCTCCGTCCTTCAGGTTAGACGTGAAATACTGATACGGATTGTTCACGTCTGTTCCGTTTACATACCATGTATAGTCATAGTAAAGCGGAATAGTCCACTTTGTATCAATTCCGAATGTACGGCGTCCGTTGACATTAGAAAGTTCTTTCAGCGCAAAGCCGTTCTTGAAGTATCGGTCAGCCGGATGCTCAAGGTCAGCCACCCACACGCCACGTCCGTAATCGCCTATCACCATTTCCTGGGTGGTATAGTTCAAGGCAAGACGCTTTGCCGAAAGCGGATTATATCCCTTAAGCCACAACGACCATTGGCCAGTATTGTGGTCGCGCAGATATATACCTGACGAAGAACTGAAGAAATACAGGTCTCCTGTTCCCTCATGGAAGAATATATCGTCACACGAAATTGACGGCAGACCCTGCGAGAGGTTTTCGCTGTCTCCTGTTGTAAGATCATATTTAAGCACCTTTCCGGTCTGTGCAACATATATAACGTTGCTGTTATTCGGATCAGCAGCAATCCAGGCATTAGTAAACTTAGCCGGAACTTTAGAGCCGTTAGAACCGATCACCTTGACAGTCTCAAACGTATTGCCATTGTCTGTCGACTTGACAATTGTGTGGTTGGTGTTCAGCACAAACAGTGTAGGCTTGTCGCCGTCACGTGTTATCGCAAAATCACGCGCACCTGTTCCCGCACCGGTCTCATCCACGGTATTTGCAGACAGGTTTATCGTCTTGCGGCCGAAGTCCTCTATACGGAAGAACGACTGGGCATTGTTTCCCGGATTGTGAATCAGATACCAGTAGCCTGTACATACATCAGCCATCGAATAGCCTTCATACCAAGAGCTGAGCGATACGCCTTCAAGACCTCCGCCTCCGCTTCCTGAGAAATAGCATGTGCCGGCATAAGGATTAAGGAAGGCTTCCGTACCCTCATATCCGCGCCAGTTGCCCCAGCGTCCGTAGCGGTATGTCTGAGCGTCCACATCCTGCGTGTTGCCAAGCATTGTCTGGTCGCCAAACTCGTTTACCTTAATAGAATAGTGCAGCTGATTGCCCATCGAGCTGTTTATGTTAGTCCACTCATGATTGTTTATGTCCTTATCCTTTACCAGAAGTCCCGCATCAGAGCCGCGGAACACGCGTCCGCTGCGGTGAGACACGATGCAGTGGTTGTCTGCATTATGACGTGCACTCGTAGTTGTATAGTACTGTCCGTTGTCGGCCAGAGCCTTAAGGCGGTTACCCCATCCGAACTCTCTGAACGTATGTCCGCCGTCACTGCTTATTGCAGAACTCATTGAGCATCCGTAGAGCCACTGGGGATCCTTAAAGTTTACGCCAAATCCGCCGAGCCAGCCCCATGGCGACTCGTTTCCGAAGGCCAGTCCGCTGCCGATACCATTTATAGGCTCCTGCAGCGTGCGCCATGTCTTTCCGCCGTCGTCTGAACGGTAAACAGCAGAATATACGCCATAGCTGACGTTACGCGACGCTGTTGCAAACCACATCTGCAACGGGTTGTCGGGATTTACTTCAAGGAAACTCTGGGTTGTAGCCTTAAACGGGAACTCGTTCACCTGACTGTAACGCAGTTCTGTTCCGTCCTGATTATACACGTCGAACGTCATGCGCTTTATGTCAAAGCTTCCGTCGCTCTTCGGGGTAAGTCCGTCTTCAGAGTAATATATACTGCGTGATGTCGGTATATATATAATGTTGCGGTTTGTGGGATGGAAGGCAAAGTTCTGGAAGAACGAGCCCTTCATTCCTGTCTCAGGGTGTGTCTCCTTCAGGTTATCCGGCAGCACAATCTGCTTCCAGTTGACACCCTTGTCCTCGCTGTACCACAACTGACTGCCGAGATAATTCGCGCCAGACTGTATTGCGCCGATAAACTTCAGTTTTCCCGACGCATCTTTAAAGGCGTAGCCGCGCTTAAACGACTTATGCGTAGCGCCCTGCACCCTGGTCCAGCTCTGTCCGCCGTCCGTAGTTTCATAGACAGCACTACTGCTGCCGTTCTTCATGAAGGCGAAGAAATGGTTCCAGTCGTCCGGATCAACAGGAATTGCCGAATGAGAGCATATCTTGCGGAACTCGCGGTCGGGTATTCTGTCGGTAACACAGTCCCATGTCTTGCCCAGATTGTCTGTACGGAATATTCCGCCACCGTCGGGAACAACCATAAGAGCATCAGGATTGGTAGGATGAACTACAATCCAGTGAATACGGCCTGTATAAGGCTTCTGCTGCACCGGGCGGAAATATCCCGGATTGCGCTTGCCCTGCATACGGTCGTTGGGAGTATAAGGTATTTCAGGATAATATGTTTCAAGCTGCTTGGAATAAAGTCTTCTTACCGACTTCATCGTTTCGCCATAGTAAGCTGTATCCACAAACTGATAGATTGAGTCGCCGCCCGGAGCGTGACCATAAGCCGGCAACCACTGCTTGGCATACATGCCATATTCACGCGAGCCACGCACCTTACTGCGGTTTGCGTTAATGTAGCGGTCCATAATCCGCGTTATCTCCTCCGGATACCATCCGTCGCGCGCGAGCTTAATATAAACCTCGTCGCCGAGCAGATCCTCCTTCTTTACCTGTCCATAAGCAGAATCAGGTAATGTGGAAACGGCACGTTCCATCTTTGAACGCTTCTTGTCGTCGGCACCCTTGTCACGGCCCAGATGAGCCTGTACCAAGACGAACGGCAACATAAGCGCCAATAATCCTGTTAATCTTTTTTTAGCCATAATACCTTTTGTTCTGTTTATTAGAGTTTTTGTTATTTACATTTCAAAATCATACTTCATTATGATTACGATGCAAAATTATACATTTGTAGTCAAATTAAAAAATAAACAAGAATATATTTGGCATAAATTAATAAATTTCCTATTTAATGATTGTTTTTAAAAACTTTTAAACATTTAAGCCAATAAATATAAAATAATTGACTAAAATCAATTCTTACAATTTGAAAACATACACAGGCTCTGTTTTCGCACACACAACATTAATAAATAAATTTTCTACAGAATATTGGCAAAATATTTAGCAAATAGAAAGAATTGACCTATATCAAGGAAATAAATCCGGCACGAGTTTCAAAAAGTTCATTATAACAAAATTTGACTATTCAAAAAGCGATTTATCATGATTTTCACTTAAATTTTTACTATAAAAATCATAAAAATTTGATGATTATCGGCCAAATTAAATAATAAACATTAAAAAAGATATGTTCTATTTGTATTATTGCATGTTCTTTGATTATCTTTGCAACCGAATCAAAAATACATTTAAATTATGAAGATGAAAAAAGAATACATTTCACCCTCAATTCAAGTGTTGCAAATAGAGTCAGAAAATATCCTCAGCGGAAGCGGACCTCAGTCTGATGCTTTCAATGGAATGAACGACCTGCCGTCTGACCCTGGATTTTATGATTACGACGACGAGTATTAATACTATATATAAGGTAAAAAGACTCATTCAATTAAGCAGAACCGTTACGCAAGTTAACGGTTTTGTTTTGTCCGAAAGTTAAGGCCATTGGCTGAGACATATTTTCTGAAATATCTCAAGCCGCGTATTACTGAGCCACGAATTACATTAACAGCGATAACAATAAAACAAATAAATTCACCGACATGAAGAAAACTATCATTGCAGTTGCGTGCATAACGGCAAGCTGCATGACAACGGCTAAGGCCAGCAAGGCCGACAGCGTGAACACATTCCGCTCTGTCAACCTGCAAGAAGTTGTTGTGTCTGTCAACAGGGACAAGACACGCAAGATAAACACACCGCAGCACGTTGTGAGCGTGCCGAAGAGCTTTATAGACTATGCCAACAAGCAGTCTACGGCCGACCTGCTCAGCGAAACGGGACAAGTGCTCGTGCAGAAAAGTCAGCAGGGAGGCGGCAGCCCTATCCTGAGAGGATTTGAGGCATCGAGAATACTGCTCGTTGTCGACGGCATAAGGATGAACAACCTTATATATAGAAGCGGACACCTGCAGAACTGCCTCACCGTTGACCAGTTTGCGCTGAAGAACATGGAGGTGCTTTTCGGTCCGTCGTCGCTCAACTACGGCTCTGACGCCCTTGGCGGAACCATCACTTTCAACACGCTCTCGCCCACCCTTGCCGCCGACGGACAGACACACACAAGCGAAGGGCATGCAGTGCTTAGGTATGGCAGCGCCAACCAGGAAGGCACGGCACACGTTGACTTCAACTACGGAACAGAGAAGTTTGCGTCGCTCACGTCGTTCACGTTCAGCAACTTCGGCGACCTGCGTGCCGGAACAACGCGCAACCCCTTCCTGCCAGACGACGACAGCTACATTGAGAGCAACATATACGTGCAGCCGCAGGACGGCAAGAACGACATAATGCTGTATAACGACAAGCCGCAGCTGCAGAAGCGCTCGGGCTACCTTCAGTATGACTTCATGCAGAAGCTGCTCTACAAGCCCAACGCCAACAGCCAGCACATGATTAATTTCCAGCTGTCTAACACCAACAACTTCAACCGCTACGACCGTCTGAGCGTAACGGAGGTGAAAGACGGCGAGCTGCGCCCGAAGTTTGCAGAGTGGTACTACGGACCGCAGTTCCGACTCCTCGCTGCTTACCATTACGACGGACGCAACCAGCTCGGAGCCGACAGAGTGCACATGGCCGTGGCATATCAGAACGTGAAGGAGAGCCGCCACGACCGAAAGTTCCAGAAGGAGGAGCTTTACAACAACTGGGAGAACGTGAACATCGTGTCGCTCAACACCGACTGGATTAAATTCATGGACAACCACAAGCTGCATCTCGGTATAGACGGAACGCTGAGCTTTCTCAAGTCTACCGCCAACACCGAGAACGTGCTGACAGGCGAAACATCATACAACACCACACGCTATCCAGACGGAAGCAACAGCATGCACACCATCGAGGCATTTGCCACACACGTGTGGAACATCAGTCCGAAATGGAGCATGCACGACGGTGTGCGCCTCGGCTACGCCACCACTTATTCGAGCGTGCTCAACGTTGACGAGTTCCCCTTCTTCGGCGGCGACAGCCAGCGCAAGAACAACCTTACATACAGCGCGGCGATAGGCATGAACTGGCTGCCCACAAAGACATGGAAAATAGCCCTCTCTGCATCGACAGCTTACCGCGTGCCCAACATCGACAACACATCTAAGGTGTTCGACTCTAAGGTAAGCACCGTTACAATACCCAACAAGGACATCAGACCGGAGAAGACCGTGTCGGTTGACCTCAACATAACAAAGCACATCGACAATGTGCTGACATGGGAGAACGTTGTATACGGCACTTATTACTTCGACGCCATAACCACGGCGCGCGGCACATTCATGGGCGAAAGTCAGATGGAATATCAGGGCGAGATGTGCGACGTCTACACCTACACCAACGCCAAGACGGCCGTATTGTGGGGTTTTTCGTCGAGCCTGACCGCCACACCTACAAGACAGACCGAGCTTTATGCTTCGTTCAACTATACTTACGGCCGCATTCTGAGCGGTGAGAAGAAGCAGCCGCTCGACCACATTCCGCCAATCTACGGACGCGTGGGAGCCGCATGGCTTACTGCTGACGGCAAGGGACGCTTCGACATGTATGCCCTGTACAACGGCAAGAAATCGGTTGACAGCTATAACATGGACGGCGAGGACAACATCGACTACG
>OLIX01001877.1_pt1 | contig 16891 bp, 36 predicted proteins | sample 1601331 | NCBI WGS metagenome assembly OLIX01 (sample SAMEA2452120, study PRJEB22498) | human gut metagenome | biome: human feces; feature: human gut; material: feces | place: Australia | collected 2012 | reverse complement strand
GGTAATATCCGTCAGCTCCACAGGTATATTTTTTTGACGCCATTGTATCAACCTCCTAAAAATAAGTATAAAAAATACACCTATACGGTGCCGTGGATTTGTGATACAATATTCTTGCCACAGAGTATTGTACAGTCGACACTGTATAGTATTTATCAGCCGCCCTTGTTAGCACAGGGGCGGTTTTTACTATTTCTTGTAAAGAACGTCATCGCCAATCTGCAAAGAAACTAAATCGTATTCGGTATATGTTTCATCTGTAAATTCAATGATTATCCAAAAACGCTGATATTCAGATACGCCATCAATAGAAACCTTCCCCTCGATTTTTGAACGAAGTCCAGTAGATACAAAATTGTATTCATCTTTGTATGCTGGAAACTTAGGGGATGGGTAGTAGTCTTTAATAACGGTTTGAGCATAACTCATCAATTCAATTTCGTTCGGAGCACTGTCCTTATCTTTTCCATCAGTTTTCTTATCCTTGTCTTTGACTTCGGATTTTGCCTGGCTATCGGAAACGGAAGTAGTATTTTTTGACGGATCCGGGCTATCGACAAAAAGGAAGACTAACATAGCAAAAAAGCATATGATTGAAATTACTACACGGCAGGGAAAATTAAATTTTTTATATTTCCAAATCAAATACACACCGATTGGAAAAAGAAAAATAATCATTAAAATAACAAACCAAGTTTTTGTATAAAACTTGCCACTGCTTTGCAAATTACTCATAAAAACACCTCTCTTTCAAAGTAAATTAAGTAAGTCTATATGTATAACGCCATGGGCGAATATACCAATTATTCCCATGATACTTATTAAGGCCTATCATATATAATACAATTATGAAAGTATTACTGGGACAAATTATGTATGACAAAAATCTTTCTGTGCGCCAGGTATCTATCATGACTGGAGTGTCCAAATCCACAATAAACAGAATCGTTAATGGACAAGTATCTCCAACCTTAGATACTGTGGAGCAGCTTGCAAAAGGTCTCCATCTGAAAGTTACGGACCTTTTCAAATCCGATATTCAATAAGTGTCCCACATCTGGGACGATTCCAACCATTTCCAACAGTTTCCTATAACTCATGTGTCTTTATTAATAGAAGAACACATAAAAGACAAAACAGAACAAATGTTCGAAAAACCATTGAAAACAAAATCTAATAGTGATAAGATTCAATCAAGGAATTTCGGATGTATGCTCTAAGAGGAGGTACGCAGTATGGACAAAGAAACATGTAAGAAGCACATTATTGAAATGATCGAAAAAATTGACGACATTTCACAATTAAAGAGAATTTATGCCTATGTACATAGATTCTTTATCCAAAGAACAGGTGAATAACCTGTTCTTTTTTTTAGGTAAATACACTTTGGAAGTAATCCTTGATTACACGCCGTTGTTCTTGAGAAAGTGACAAGTATTTTTCCAACATTTTTCTATCAATATCATCAAGCTCATATTCTTCAGCAATTTCATCGATAACAGATTCAGGAGTATCAACAAATGGATCTCCATCACCATTGACCAACCAATAGTAATTAACATGAAAAGTTCTGCAAATAGATAACAGTATTGGTTCCGATACTTTTCTATCGCCATTTTCATAACGAGAGACGGCGGCGCGTGTAACACCTATTTTATTGCCGAATTCTTCTTGACTTAATTTCAGATACACAGTTCTAAGCGTTAATAATCGTTCATTCAATTTTATTCTCACCACCTTTAATGCGAGTATATCGCAATAACGTACCGATGTCAACAAAAAAGAAAAAATATGTTGACATATGTGACAATGGAACATATAATGATACCAACGGAACACAAGAAAGGAGGAAAACAAATGGAGGACAAAGGGAAAATGCAAATCAATGAAATAAGAGAAGATGCAGCAGAATTTGCAGAAATTTTGGTAAAAGTACCAAAAACAAGAAAAAAAGATGCGGAAATTTTTTTAAAAGGATTTGCTGCATGTGCATCTATTAAAGAAGATAAGAGCGCATAAGGAGGCGAGGTGAAGAAGATGGAAAAACAAACATTTGAAGAATATGAACAAAAAAGAACTGATGCACTGGAGGCTTTTCGAAGCTTCTTAAAAGAATGTTCAAAGAAAAATTTCACAGTACAACAGTTCTTAATGATCGGCACATTTGCAGAAGAAGAAATAAAAAAGATTGTAGCAAATGTACAGATTCAGACCACGATTACTGAAGATCAGTGCGACCTTCCTCAACGCAATTGCGAATAGGCTTTAACAAACTACGATATTTCATTACAAAATCCCAGGCATTAGATTCGTCAACAGAAATATCGTGCTGCTGATAGTAAAGGATGGTAGCCTGTAAGGCTAAATCGTGTGTACGCTGTTCTACACTTACGTCTTTAAACATGCAATATATCTCCTTTCTTCAAAAACTAGGCTCCGGCCAGAGCTTGTAATTAAAGGATAGGAGAAGCGGAGAAAAATGTCAATAAAACATAAGGAGGCGAGGAAGATGGAGATTCCAGAAAAAGAATGGAATGAATTAAAAGGGAAAGTAGCTGCTCTCGAAAAAGAACAGCTAACCATAAAAAAATACATAGAAGAAAAACTGAATGATGATGAAGAGCTGGTAGAAAGTATTAAGGGATTCAGAAATGAAATTAAAGAGTTACTCGAAAACTTTAATACAAATACAACACAGATAGAGAGGTAATGAAGATGGATAAAAAGATTGTTGAAGCAATGGAAAATTTTGCAATTCGAACATTAAAGGGAGATGGAGATATACACCCACAAGAAGTGGCTATATTACCGGAAGTTCTGAAATTATTGAAAGACCTGCCGGAAGACAATACGGCAAGTAAAGAACCAGACATCTTAGAAAAAATTAATTCAGTCATAAGATGTGAATGCAAAAAGATCAAGGATACTCCGGATTGCAGAAAACGAATTGAAAATTATAAAAAATCCATACGCTGGTACAGTCCGGAGTTGGCAAATTACATTGAGAAGCAGATGTTAGCAATTCTCAATCTTAATAATTGATTTTGTACAGTAAACAGTACTACCGTTTTCGTTTACATAGAAGAAATCACAAAAACAAAGAGCATCCAAGATGGACGGAATAAGACCATCATGAATGTGATTATGCAATTCAACACGTTCTCCCATAGATGCAAAAGAATCATCATCTTGAGTTACACCATAAATGGGGATAATAGAATCTTCATTGGAAACGGTGATAGAACTTCTGTCGGAGAAATAAATAGTTGCAGTTTCCATAGAAATCCTCCTTTCTTGCGTACTCGGCTATGGCGGGAGCCTGTATCAACAGAATAGGAGAGAAGAAAGGAAAAGTCAATATAAAGGAATATGAAGAAAATACTACTCACATTAATCATATGCTGCATTTGCTTGACTGGATGTGGCGAAAAGATAACAGAAGGAGAGATATACGAAAAAGAATTTCTTCCAGAAGAAACGCAGGTAATGATAGTACCGATGGTCCATACAAATGGAAAAACATCATACACGACATATATGCCGGTAACACATCATTATCCAGACAGATGGCGTATTTCAATTAAGTCATTAGAAAAAAATGAAGACGGTGAATACGATACAGCGGATTACTACACAACGGAAGAAGTATATAACAGCTGTGAAGTTGGAGATATGTTCTCTTACGAGGAGAATAGAGACTACGCGGAAGAACCGGTTGAGAAGAACAAATAAAAGGAGGAAAAACATGGAATATCCAAAAAAAATAATGTCCCGTTCCGAATTGATGAAGATGGGATTTACCGAGAAATATTTGATTAGAGCGTTTGTATCGCCAGGCCAGACGTTCGCGTGGCAGGATGATCCTGCTGTGCAAAATAGCAAATTCTTTTACGACACAGAAGGCCTGGAGGACTGGAGACAAAAAGACATCAAGCTCCAGCAAAAAGCAAGGAAGCAGAAAGTAGGTGTGATGTGATGGAAGGGATAAGAGCACATAAACGAAAGATATTGATCTGTAAGACAGTAAGAGCAGTCACGGAGACGGTCGGAGTCATCGGAATGGCAGCCACCTGGATAGGCGTAAGCCACATGACCAACAGTAGTCCGGCATTGCTTCCGGGAGCCACTAGAATCGTGGCCGGACTGGTCATTGTGACGGCAGCATACATAGTCAACAAGGCGGTCAGGCATGCAAAATAAAAAAAGAAAAAGGAACTTGCGCTAACAAATTCCTTTTTCACCCTTCTGATTCCGTCAGAAGTTTCTGCTTACTAAAAACAATTATAGTATAGCCGAATGAGACGGAAAAGTCAAGGAAATACGGGGATTTCGCCCCGTTTTCCAATCTCGATAAAGATATTAAAGATAGGACTAAACCATGGCTATAAAGAGAAAGGAATACCGTTTCAGAAAGGGAGATATCCTGGACATAGAAGAATATCATGACGGGAAGTATGGGGATCCTGGAGGGAAACGGGTAAAAAGAAGAAAAGCAACACCGGAAGATATGATCCGGGTAAATAAATGGAATAAAGAGAAGAGATGCCGTCAGAGGTTATTGTGTTATTTCTCACCGGGAGACCTATTACTCACCTGGACATACCGGGTGGAGGAAAGACCACCAGATATGGAGTCGGCCCTGAAGGATTTTCAGGCAGCACTTCGGAAGGTACGAAGGGAATACAAGAAAAGAGGGAAGTCCTTATTCTGGATTCGTAACATAGAGCGCGGAACAAAGGGAGCATGGCACATCCACTTGGTCGTAAATGAAATAGGAGATTCAGCCAGCATCGTAGAAAAGGCATGGACCAAGGGAGGAACATGGCTGACAGAAATCAAGAAATCGAAATTCTATGATGAAGATTTCACCAGTCTTGCCAGCTATATCACAAAAGACGAACATTCCGTAGAGACAAAAGCCGACGGCACACCGGGAAAACCAAGACTCCGGGAAGCCAGTTACAACACTTCCAAGAATATGCCACTCCCAGAGCCTCACGTGGACAAGCTTGTAAGGTGGAAGAAAGAAGTCAAACCAAAGAAAGGCTATTACATAGCACGCATCTGGGAGGGCATAAACCCGAAAACAGGCTACAAATACCGGAGAGTCACGCAAATACGATTGAACAGGAGGATTTAAAGTGAAAGTTGAAGTGAATGAGACACTTTTGAAAGAGTTTGGGCGCGTGTATAACGCCTGGAACAAAGAGCATGGCATGGAGCCGGTACTGGATACCAGAGCATTGGCAGATATGGCAATTGCGAAAGCGGTCATGGTCATGAGAGACCGCATCGAAGCAGATACGGAAAGGAAAAAATACTCGGAGGAACAAGAAGGTGTTTAAAGTGAATATCTACTTAGCTCAAGACACAGCAAGCACCAGTAAATACAAGAGGTCACACGGTTTCGTGATTGCTTACAAAAAGAAAAATGGAGAGGACGAGACCAGGCAGGGATTTGGAGAGACGGAGGAGACCTATCACGGGGCGACATTAATATGCTTGTTGGACGCCATGGAGCTTCTGACACAGCCGTGTGAGATTACAGTACATTCCGAAGACCGATTTGTTCTGAACATGATGAAGAACAATCTGGAAAAATGGGCGGAAACAGATTTCAGGAACGCCAAAGGAGATCCATTGAAACATGCGGAGCTGTGGGAAGAGCTATGGGAAATAATAGCAGAAAAAGGACATGAGCTTGAAATTGAGAGCGGCCATCATGCTTACAGTGAATGGTTGGAGAGCGAAATGAAAAGGAGAGAGAAAAATGTATGATATTTTCGGAAATATGGATTCCATAGAGGAAATCAATGCGTGTGCGTTAGGGTTACTGCAGGAAGGGGATACCGAAAGAATCAAGGAACTTGCGAAAGAGAACGGTATTCCAGAGTTTTTCGCGCAGGACATGATAGAGGGACGTTCGAAAGAGCTGACGGACAACCTGAACGCTGCCATGGGAAAGTTGGACATTGAGGCAGCAGGATACAAAAATAATCAGATTCCGGTCGAGCCGATCTTGGACTACTTAAAAAGCCAGTGCATAGACGAGTACTTTGCGGTGCGTGTGCGACGCCGCACAAAATCTGTAAAAAACTGCATGAAACTGATTGAGGACAATTGCAAAAAGATCCAGAAGGATACTGGAAAGCACTATGTGGCAGACATGACAGTATTTGAGTGGGCAAGAGATTACTTCCTGGAGGCATGATATGAAAAAAAGCGAATTATTAAAGCTTCCAGCTATGAAAGCCACAAAAGAAATGTACGAAAAAGCATGGCTCAAAGAGAAGTACGATCGTTATCAGCGCCCATCAGTCACCGGACCGAAATACAGAAAATTCTACAGAGCCAGAAAAACACAAGGAATATTGGAAGTCGATGTATTTTACTACAGAGACTTAAGATTAAAGACATCTCGCCCAGCATTTCGGATATTTTTACATGATGGAAAATACGATACATACGAGACGATTGAAGGAAAGTGGCGCACAGCAACCATTGAGAACCTGCAGTTTGGAGTGAATTACAACGACGGCGAGAGTGCCGCGTATCAGACATACTGGATTACAGAAAAAGACCGTAAAATTATAAAAGATTTTACAAAGAATGGAGAAGAGAGCCCGCATAGTGCAATCCTTGGGTGGCAGCAGTACGAAAAGCATCGGAAAGAAACGGATAGGATTGATGATGAGATGGCAATCATTCCAGAGATTCCGAAAGATTTTGAAGAATGGGCGAAAAAAGATGCCGTTCCGCAATACATGTATTATGAATCGGGAAAGAAAATAGGACGATGCACATGTTGCGGAAAGACGCAGGAACTGTCCGGTCATAAGTACGGGCAGGAAGGGAAATGCAAATACTGCAAGAGAAAAGTTATCTACAAAACTTATAAAAAGAGTCCGAATATTAAAGATAAATCGAGTGCTGCACTAATTCAGAAAACTCCGGCCGGATTCGTGTTCAGATACTTCAATGTATACCAGTGGATACATGCAGGAGAAAGAACGAAATTTAACATCTACGAAAGTATAAGGATCACATACGATGACTTGTGGCATAGACGACACATTTATTCTTACCACAGATATAAGACCACGAATAAGGTGCGTTGGTGTAACGGATATGAGTTCGGAGGATATTATTGGGCAGAAGGAAAAGAAGAGGGAAAAGCAGTCTTATATCCACGAAATTTAAAAAGGGCGCTAAAAGGAAGTAAATTGGAATACTCAGGATTACCGGAATTTGCCCGCCAGAATATTCCATTTTACCAACAGAATTACATAGATATGGCAAAGGAGTATCAGGGAATCGAAAAACTGGTAAAAGCAGGATATTACAATCTGACTGCAGACTGCATCAGTAGAGGAAGTAATGCACTGCTTTCCTTAAGAGAAAAGAAATTAAGAAAAGTGCTGGGACTTCAAGGTGAATATTACAATCTCATCAAAAAGAAAGACCCATACATGAGCGAATATAGAGCACTGCATAACAGCCAGCAGGCAGGAATTCGGGTAACATGGGAACAGGTTCAGGAAATGTCTAAATTTGGCAGGGATTTCGCAATATACATGAGGCATACGACACCACATAAGATGCTCCGATATATCCACGAGCACACAGGAAAACGAAGGTGGAACGCTATAAGAGTACAGACGGGAGGTCCGACACCAACAGATTATCACGATTATCTACAGATGGCCGCAATCTTGGGATACAACATGGACGACCCATATGTATTATATCCAAAGAACTTAAAAGAACGTCATGATCAGCTCGTGCAAGAGCAGGAAGAAAGAAAAATAGAATTGCAGGGAAAGAAAGACGACCAAAAGGACGGAACGCTAAGAGAGATGATAAAAAGGAGTGGATGGAAAGCCTACGAAATGGAGACGGATGACCTGTTGATGAGATTACCAAAAAGAGTAAGAGAAATCAGGCAGGAAGGGCAGAACCAGCACCATTGTGTAGCGACTTATATAGACAGAATGGTATCTGGAGAGACCTGTATTCTTTTTATCAGAAAAAAGGAAGAACCGGAAGAGAGTTATTACACGGTCGAGGTCAGAGAGGGAGAAGTGATCCAGGTGCGTGGGAAGTACAATAAAGATCAGGGAGAAGATGTAAAAAAGTTTATGAATACATTCAAAAAGCGGATCCAAATGAGAAAGGCGGGATAATATGGATGAAATAAGAGTAACCGAGTCATTGGACGAGATGACGATAATCATAAAAGCACTATTAAACGATATAGCAGAGAGCTTTATATCGGTGGGATTCTATCTAAAAAAGACAGAACAGGACGAGCTGTATAAGCAGGCAGGCTATAGGAATATTTGGGAATATGCCAAGGACACATTTGGAATAGGGCGTTCCACGGCAAGCCGCTTCATGGACATCAACACAAAATACAGTATCGGAGGATTCTCACCGCAGATCGATGACAAATGGAGAGGCTATGGCAGCAGTAAGCTCACGGAGATGTTGGGACTTCCGGAAGAAATCCAGGAAGCTATACCAACAGAAGCCACGGTCAAGGACATCCGGGAGGCAAAAAGGATTATCCGGGAAACAGAAGCACATTATGATGATCAGATGGAGCTGTGCGACATCGCACAGGAAGAACAGCAGGAAACAGACTGGATGGTGGAATTAGCAAGAGAGTATTTCAAGGATGGAAAAGAAGCATTTCAAAAGCTTCTCGACTGGGAGCGCAAGGATCCGGATGGATCAGACATAGCCAGAGAACTTCTGGCCATCTTAAACCCGACAAAATTCAAAATGATTCGCTTAGAATATGCCAATATCATGATGACTGAACATGCTATAAAGGTTATGCCGTATCGGAATCGTGGAGAATATCAGGAACATACTTACATAGATTTCGTGAAAGGATTTGAAAGACTGTTCCTTTCGTCCTATCCGGAAGACCTGAAGATGGCAGCGGGCGACTTGTATAAGAGAGTCTATGGAGAATCGTTATACCAGGAAACACAAGAAAAAATACCGGAAAAGAAACCGGAGAAAAAGGCGCCAGCTTTAGTAAAGACAGAAGCTCCGAAGAAATCAGAGCCAAAAAAAGAACCACCAAAAGAACCACCAAAAGAACCGGCACAGGAAGCTAAAAAAGAGCCGGAAGAACAGATACCCGGACAAACCGAAATTACAAAAGATTTTCCGGAATATTGTCCGAATAACATGGAAGTGTCGGCAGAGGCAACGGAAGAGGAAGAAATCAAAGGGGCTTACGCCACGAGAAGATTATACATGGCATCAATCCAAGCGCAGGAAGCTGCAGAATATATGGCGAAAGTTATGGATAAGAAAATGCGTTCCATGCGAGGTGTAAGTTTTGCAGCACTGGGAAAAGAGGAATTCTGGACAGAATTGTTCGAGGCGGAAGTGGATAAGAACGGAGAGGAGATTGAATGCGTAGAGCAATGTGTGAATTGATGTATCCCAAACCACAGAAAAAAAAGAAACGAAAGCACCACCCGGCGCCAATCGTAGAAACATATCCGGGTATTTGCTACCTGTGTGCCAAGGAAGAAGGCAACTGGAATTATCAGTACACAGAATGCCACCATGTAGTATTTGGAGGCGGAGGACGCACCAGAAGCGAAGAGAATGGTTTAAAAGTATATTTGTGCCGAAGACACCACAAGGAAGGCAAAGACGCTGTACATAATTGCCGTGCAACCCGTGAAAGGTTATGCGCATATCTACAGGAAGCATACGAACAGGATCACACACGAGAGGAGTGGATGAAAATTGCCTACAAAAATTACCTCTAGCCTTAGGAAAGACGAAAGCTCACGGGATTTCTACAAGGGCGAATATGTGAAGTGCATTCTGATGGGAGAAGAGAAAGAACGCATGGGAATCGTATTTGGAAAAGAACACCTGGCAGATACCGTCACAGTATGGCTGGAAGACACGGGAGAATTTGTCGTATTACCGGTAAAAAGAGTAAGAAAACTATAGCACCTCAGTGTATCACATGACACTATCAACCATAGATTCCCTCCGGCCGGTGGAGCCGGAGGAGAAAGGAGACACATGAACGGAATATATGCCGTAGATTTCGACGGCACATTAAATACAGCAGAATATCCGAAACTGGGAGAACCAAATACAGAATTATTCCAATTTCTGATCAAACGGCAGCAGTCCGGAGATAAGATCATTCTCTGGACATGTAGGGAGGGAAATCTATTACAGGAGGCAGTCATATACTGCAGGGCGAATGGATTGGAGTTTGACGCAGTCAATAGCAATATTTCTGAAAGCAAGAACAATTGTAGAAAGGTCTATGCAGATTATTATATCGACGACCGGAACAAGATGATTGTAGCAAGGAGGCGCAGAAAGAAATGTGGTCCATTAAATCGGACGAATGTCTGGAATTATATCAAGAAGACGAAAAAATCGCAGCATTGATCTGGGATGAAGTGGAGATGTGCTGGGGGTTATGGTATCGAATGAGCCTATTTCAAAGGCTTTCATGTATTGGAGAAATGGAAGGCTTCGGTAAGTTAGACATTGAACCGGTACAGATGGCAGCAGTCGAGACCATTATAGATTACTGCAAGAGACAAGCAGATGAATGGGAAGGACGCGCAGCGGATATGGAGGAAATGCTATGAAGTGGATCCGGGAAAGCATGACACAGATTGACCTTGTAGATGGAGGAAAAAAGTTTGCCTATATCGCGTACAAAAACTTCCGGTGGCTTCTCTACGAAGGCGGTGAAGAGTGGGGTATAGATTTGAAAATCTATGAACAACACCAGGTAGAAGTAGCGCAGATGGCAGCAGTTGAGGAACTAATCCGGTACCATGCTGAGAAAGCCAAGTTATTCCGGAAAGCGAGAAAGGAGATGGCTGCATGAAAGAATATGACAAAGAGCTATTAAGGTCTCTAGTAAAACAGGGGCTGACCAATAGAAAGATAGCAGAAAAGATGGGGCTCACCCAGACGCAGGTACAATATAGAATTACGGCAGACGGATTAGTCGGAATTCGAAGAGAGGGTGGAGACCCAACACAGAGAAAACCACGGGAACCAAAGCCAAAACCAAAAGAAAAACCAAAAGGCTCAAACGGTGACAGAAAAAAATGCAAGACCTGTAAATGGCGTGCAAGATATCCCGTCAGCTTCTGTAATTACGGAGCATTCCACAAATTTTCCAGAAGTCATTACTGCACGGCAGATAATTGCACAGTCTACGAAAAAGGCAAACCGATGAAAGAAAAACCACATTAAGGAGGGTAAACATGAGCAAATTAACAAAACAAGATATGGAAGAGTTGAGAGAATGCTGCAGTTACAGTTGTGAGTATACAAGAACAGAAGAGGTTGTGCAGGAAATTACAGAAGAAACACTTGAAGAACTTGGAAGCAACACAAGATGCCCAGACGAAGTAGGACTGGAAGATGATAAATATGAATTTGCCACACTTGACGATTTCTTAAGAATCTTTTGGGACAAGGCAGTCGAGAGAATCTTAAATGTAGTAGAGAGCCAATAGCCTACGGAAATGTGCTATCAAGGAGAAAAAGATGCGAGGATATATAAGTGGAATTGCTGACAGTAGTAGAATAAACTATTGTCCATTATGCAGAGCGGTGCTGGGAACAAACGCATACTATGGAGATGGAACCGTAGTATGTAGCGAATGCGACTTTCATTTTGCAGTTATAGAATGCGAGAAAAAGGAACATGACGAAGACTTACAGAATCATGAACGAGGCGGTATACGGAAGGTTACAGCAGAAATGCTTGAAGCATCAGAAAAGAAAGCACCAGCCATATCTGATTGCTTAGATAAAGCGCTTCAGGACGCAATCGGAAAATAACATAGTAGAGCAACAATAACATTTCCGGGGTGTTTTGGAGAGCCCCGCTTATATAGGGACATACAGGGAAACAAAGGCAAATTACCCCGAAAATGAACAAAAACGGACGAAAATACCACAAAAACACCACGGAGCTATCAAAATGCTACCATTAAGCTCCCCGGAGCGTTTAAAAAGGTACCATCAAGGAAAGGAGACAGAAATGGCTTGTAAATATGCAAAAAGAACGGACCATGGTTGGGAATGCACTAACGCGAAGAAACCATGCAGATATCCTATTCCAGACCGGAGCTTGTGCTCGGAAGAATACAAATGGATTAAAGGCATAGGAAAGCGGATAAAAGAACGTGAGATTGATGCAGAATCATTACTATAGCAAATCAGCGATAGACATTATGAAAGGAGAAAGAGTAGATGGGATATCTTAGAAAAGACATGGTAATTGATGCGTTAAGAGAAGACGTGCAAGTTACAAAAGAAATGTGTTACGAAGGCTGCACAGAAAAGGAAATAGTTAAGTTATGCTACACCCACATAGAGCATGAGATAGACAGATTACCGCAGTATTACCCGGAAAATGTAGTAGAAGAGACAAGATGGATTCCATGCAGCGAGAGGTTGCCGGAGGATAACACGGATGTAATTATATGCTTTTACAACGGAACAGTAACAGAAATGAGATATTTGGGAAATGGAATCTTTCAAGGAATCTATGAACATACGACAAAAGCAATTGTTGCCTGGATGCCATTGCCGGAACCATATAAGGAGCAAGAAAATGGATAACATAAAAAGAAATGGAGCCGGTTATTACGACCCAACAGCATTTCAAGCTATCAAAAATACAGAGAAGGGAGCAAAAAAAACAATGGAAATATATAGAGGAGACATATTCTACATCAAAAAAAATAAATCAGGACACAGGTAGACCGGCGGTTATCGTGTCGAACAACGACATTAACGAAAGCCAGAACATGGTAGAAGTGGCATATCTGGTAGAAAAGCCAAATGAATCACTGCCAACACACGCAAAAGTAAGATGCCATCTACCATCTACGGCGCTATGCGAGCAGGTTGTGAGTGTCAGCAAAGACAGAATTGACGGATTCATACGTACCTGTACGGACGAGGAAATAGAGAAAATTAACAAAGGGTTATCCATCTCACTCGGAATCACAGAAAGCGACGACACTATGGCAGAAAAGCTGAAAGAGCTGACAGATTCTCTGAGTGAGGCACAGAGAATAAATGATGGACTTCGAAACAGAATTAAGGAAGAGATTGATAAACAGCAGGAATTAGAAAAACAATTATCACAGATAGAGACAGAAAACACAGACGAAACCATCAAAGTCGCGACAGAAAGAGACATATACAAAGACTTATACATGAAATTAACAGAAAAGCTTATAGGAGATAAGATTTAGGAGGCTGCAATGGACAAGAAAGAATATGACGAAATAGAAGAACAGGCAAACAGGTTACAGAGCGAAGCTGATAGAAGATGCAATCAGCAAATAAAAGAAGTTAACAAATACCACGAAGGATACGTTCAGGGAGTGGAAGACTTGCTGAAAGTTATAAGGAGGCGATAGAACAGCTATGAGAAAAATTCCAAAAGAAATAGTAGACAAAATCGAGCAGAGAAATAAACTTAACGAAGAAATAGAGACATGGTGCAAAGAACATTTTGATATGGATGGAATGGATTCGGATTGCGCCGATATTACAGATCATCACACCGGCAAAGAGCAAGGAAATGATGAATGCAAAGAATGGAGCGAACAGTGGCCTGGATGTTGCGAAGACGATTATTACGGTCATTATTATTGGGAAACAGAGTATCCGGGAAAATATCTGCACATGGAATTTTGGGTTTAAAATTGGAGGTAGTTGAGGACAAAAATGCTATTTGTCAGTGATTCATAGTTTGGCGTAAACGATTGGAATAAAGATGATCCAAGAATACATAAAAGATCGAATTGTAGATATACAGATATGCGAACGGAATTGGATGAAAGATAATTAAAAAAATATTTCGAGGAGGTACAAAATGATAGCATATTATTGTGACCGTTGTGGAAAAGAAATCGTAGACGGAACCATCTATAGAGTAGCAATCACAGCAGAGAGCGTAAGTATACTTGGCACAGCAGATACGTTGGCAACAACATTTGAAGCAGACGCGGTAAAAGCCAGATGTTACTGTGGAGAGTGCAAACGGGAGATAAAATCATTTTTATACAATGGAGAAGAGGAGCAACCAGAAGAACAGCCGGAAGGCTGAAAAGCAAGAATGCTTGAAAAATTCCAGAAAAGAGTATAACGACTGCGGCAGCAGTCAAGGGTGAGTGAACATTGACAATAAAAAAATAAACAGTAGACCGTCCGGCAAGACACTGTATCTACTGTTCATTCACCTAAGAGCATTATACCATAATGCCTCTTAGGAAACAAGGAGGACTATTATGTATAATGCCAGTATCAAAACCGAAATTATTAATAATATCATCTTCGAGATGTCCGGATATGTAGACAACACGACCTTAGATATCATGCAAAAAGTCATTGAAAAACAATTAGTAGCCGTGAACATGGAAGAGATTACAAATCTTCCGGCAGAAATCAGGACATCAACCGAAGAACAGAACCGTTATTACATCAGCCTCATGATGATCAAGAAAAAGAACTTACGTCCAGAGACCAAGGCTCAGTACCGTGATGCTATTATGCGTCTTACAAGTGTCATAGAAAAGCCACTTAACAAAATGGACGAGATTGACATTGACAGTTATCTCGACTGGTATGAGAAGCGGAACGTGGCAGCAGGAGGCAAGAAGAATCAGGCGTCAACCTGCAATAACGAACGCCGATACTTATCAGCCTTTTTCACATGGATGCGCAAAGAAAAGTTCATGAGCTATAATCCGGTGGAGGCTACGGAGCCAATGAAGGAAGTAATAAAGCCAATTGATTACTTCCGGCCAGCACAGATCGAACAACTCCGGGAGGGTTGCGTCTCTCTGAGAGACAGAGCCATCATCGAAGTGCTCAGAAGTACCGGAGCACGCGTTGGAGAAATTCCACAGATTAACATCGATCACGTAGACTGGGCGACTGGAGACATCATGATTATGAGCGAAAAGTCTTACAAATATCGTCTATTATATTTGGATGAAGTAGCCAGATATCACCTGAAGAAATACTTGGACAGTCGCACCGATGACAATGAAGCACTGTTCGTGTGGGACAAGGCGCCATATAACCGTCTAAAGAAGAGTGGCATCAGAAACGCCATGAAGGAAGTAGGCAAGAATATGGACTGCAAGGTCTATCCACACAAGCTTAGAAAGACTCTGGGAGTTAATCTGAAGGACAAAGGAACAGACATTGGAATCATTCAGGAAGTGATGGGACACGCAAATCCGACTGTGACAAGTCGCTATTACGCGCAGATTAGTCCAGAGGCAATGAGAGATGTACGGAGAAGAACAGCGTAGGAGGATATATGCCAGACACAAGACCGATCAATAAAAAGAAATATAATATTTCAAAAAATAGATTCTGTGAATTAAAATACAGATGCTATCAATATCCAGAATGGCGTGAAGAACTTGCAAATCTTACAAATACAGTAAAAGCCATCCAGTATGGACAGGAAGGAAAAGGAAGCCCATCACAGGGGAGCGCGACGGAACAACTGGCAATCAGAAGAGTGGAGCTAGAAGAAAAGTGCAAGATAGTCGAGCAGACAGCAATAGAAGCGAGCCCGGATTTGTACAGCTGGATATTAAAAGCAGTTACGCAAGAAGGAGTAACATTTAATAATCTACGAATGATGGAAGGAATGGATTGCAAAAATACGGACTATTACGAGGCAAGGAGAAAGTTCTATTGGTTGCTGGATAAAAAAAGATGGAAATATTAAGAAAATAAAAACTCACAGGACAAAAAACCGTGTTAATATGATAGCGTCCAAAAGATGAGATCAGACGAATCACAAAGGACTCCTTAGAATTTCACACATCAGAGCGTGGACTAATCACGCTCTGATAAAAAGAAGAATGGAAGAGAACAACAGAAGAGAATGAACAGTGGCAGCAGTCAATTGATTGCTGCCATTTGATTTGGGAGGGAATATGCTAGTTACATGTAAAAACACATGCTGTAAATATTATTACCAACTCAAGAAAGGGCAGCACTGTCCGGCAGAGGAAGGGTGTCCTGGTTACACCAGGAACAAAAGAAAAGCTGATAGAAAGATACCGAAGTGCAAGGAATGCGAATATTGCAAAAGGATTATTACCAATGATGGAAAGGAATATCATTATGCTTGCACATACATGAACAGGAACAAGGTAATTCTCTTTACAGAAAAGAGAAAGTGTGATTGTAGAGTAATGTAGCAGGAGGGTGCGAAAGGCAAGCACACCGGTGTTAGTAGCCGGAGGAAGCGGGTTCGATTCCCGCTCCTGCAATTGTGCGACGTCGCAAAAGAATATGGCAGAGTGGACGAAAGAAAAGATAAAACAATTGATAGCGGAAGATAAGCTGTATAGATTCTACAAGAGTAGAGAGTGGAAGGAACTGAAAGAGAAAGTCCTGAAGGAATTCCACAATGAATGCCTATGGTGCAGAGAAAAGGGAATCATATCCAAAGCAGAAGAGGTACATCACATACAGTATGTTAAGAAGTACCCAGAGCTTGCACTGTGTGAGTACTATGACTACAGAGGGCAGAGATACAGGAACCTTGTGCCGCTCTGCCACGACTGCCACGACAGAGCACATGAACGAATGAAGTATAAGAAAAAGAAACAGGTGAATGAAGAACGTTGGTAAAAGTTGGAGACTATGTCGTGTTCACTGGACACGGATACAGGAGAGCAATTGAATACAAGTATGACAGAGTGTTCGGGAGCTCACCACACAGAGTGACAGAGGTGCGAACGTCCTGTTGCAACCGATTCCTGGTACTTGATGATGTGATTGGCATGTACAGCGAGATTTTTTTCACTAAAACAGACCC
>OLIX01001860.1_pt1 | contig 16985 bp, 13 predicted proteins | sample 1601331 | NCBI WGS metagenome assembly OLIX01 (sample SAMEA2452120, study PRJEB22498) | human gut metagenome | biome: human feces; feature: human gut; material: feces | place: Australia | collected 2012 | reverse complement strand
GATATTCGCTTCGGCGCAGAGCATACGCTGTACAAGCTGCTCCTTACTCATTTCCAAACTGAAAAAGGCAACTACTTTCGGCTTGCCGTCCGTCTGCTTGCCGCTGCGGATGGCAACGTTCTGCACAATGTTCAGCGATAATGCCGTTTTACCCATGGAAGGGCGTGCTGCCAGAATAATAAAGTCACTGCCATGCAGGCCGCTGGTAAGGTTGTCAAAATCAACAAAACCGGTCGGCAGGCCTGTTAAGCCGTTCTTGTTATTCATTAATGCTTCCAAATCCTTAAAGGAATCCATAACAATGTTGTTAATCGGCACAAAGTCGGTATCCTTTTTGCGGTTGGAAATATCAAGTATTTTCTTTTCGGCGCTGTCAATAATATCGCTTACGTCTTCGCTGCCTTCGTAGCCAAGTTCCGCAATTTCCGTAGCGGAACGCACCAGCTGGCGCAAAATGGATTTTTCTTCGACAATACCGGCGTGATAAACCACATTGGCGGCCGTCGGCACGGAATTAGCCAGCGAAGTGACATAGGCAATGCCGCCAACATCTTCCAGCTTGCCGTTCTTTTTTAAAACCTCGGTTACCGTTACCAAATCGACTGCTTCATTGCGGTTATAAAGTTCCAGCATGGCGTTAAAAATAACCTTATGCGCCTCGCGGTAAAAATCTTCGGAGCGCAGTTTTTCCATTACTTTCGCAATGGCTTCCCTTTCAAGCAGCATTGCGCCCAAAACGGCCTGTTCCGCCTCTATGTTCTGCGGTGGTACTCTGTCAATCATGGCAAACGCCTTATTCTGCCGCTACGGTTACGGCAAACTCGGCAGAAATTTCCGGGTGCAATTTGGCAACAGCGGTGTATTCGCCAGTGCCTTTTACAGCGCCCTTCAGTTCTACCTTGCGGCGGTCAATATCAAGTTTGGTCTGTTCAATTAAGGCTTCAGCAACGTCTTTGCTGGTTACGCTGCCAAACATTTTGCCGTTTTCGCCCACGCGCACTTTAACAATTACGTGTACTTTTTTCAGCTGGGCAGCAAGCATTACAGCTTCATCCTTGCGCTGCGCGGCGCGGTGTGCCTGCGTTGCCTGGTCTTTTTTAGCCTGGTTTAAGTTGGCTGCGTTGGCTTCCTTTGCCATTTTGCGCGGCAGCAGATAGTTGCGGCCATAGCCTTCCGCGGTTTCTACAATATCACCTTTTTTGCCTAAATTTTTAACGTCCTGCAGCAGAATCACTTTCATTATTATCATTCTCCTCTAACTGTTTTTTCGCTAACGCGATAATTTGTTTTTTAACTTCTTCAACACTGATATTTTTAAGCTGTACGCCGGCTACTGTCTGATGTCCGCCGCCGCCCAGTTCTTCCATAATAATCTGTACGTTAACGGTACCGTCGCTGCGGGCGCTTACGCCCAAAGAACCGTCAACGGAATATTCGGTTATAACAACGCTCATGCAAACGCCGGTAATATTAATCATTGTATCGGCTGCCTGAGCCGCAATAACAGACGATTTAACCTCTTTCGGCGCATTTTCGTAAACAGAAATTACCATACCCGGTTCCGGCATTTCGGCTTCTGCCACCAGGCGCGATTTAACCTGTACGGAATCAAGGTCATCCTTAAACAGCTGGCGCACCATATTCGGGTCGGCACCGCTGCGGCGCAGAAGTGCTGCCGCTTCAAAGGTACGCTCGCCGGTCTGCACGGCAAAGTTTTTGGTATCAACAACAATACCTGCATAAAGCGCCGTTGCCTCGCCTTTGGTAAATTCCAGCCTGTCGTTAAAGTAGCCCACAAGCTCCGTTACCAGTTCGCTTGTAGATGACGACGACGGTTCCATATATTGCAGCGTAGTATTTTTAATGGCGTCTTCCGCACGGCGGTGATGGTCGATAATAATGCGCCACGGAATAGCGTCCAGCACCTTCTGGCTGGCACAGAGCATTTTGCGGTGATGGTCAACCAGAACCAAAAGCGACTTGGGCGAAATATGCTTCAGCGCTTCTTCTTCCTCTACCATAATGTCCGCATAAACATCGTCTTCATCCATCAGTTTCATATCGTTGCTGCGCAGCGTTTCGGCAATTTTGCGCACCGATTCGTTCTGCCCGCTGACAACAATATAGGTTTCCTTGCCAAGGCTGCGTGCCATTTTTGCCATGCCGATAGCACTGCCGATAGCGTCGAAATCTTCCATTGTATGGCCCATTACAAAAACCTTTTCGGCCGAAACCATCAGTTCATGCACGGTATGCGCCACAATGCGGGCACGCACGCGCGTGCTTTTTGCTGTAACGGTTGTAATGCCGCCAAAGAATTGTAAGCTGCCGCCTATTGCCACAACAACCTGGTCGCCGCCGCGCCCGAGCGCCAAATCCAGCGCTTTGGCAGCGTTAAGGCTTACTTCTTCCAGGCTGCGGCCGTCGCAGGCAATGCCCACGCTGATAGTAGGCGTAATTTTATTGCCTACCTGTATTTCATGTATCTTATCCAAAACGGGGAACTTCTTTTCCATTAAGTCCTGCAAAGAAGCCTGGTTGATGCCGACCAGAAAACTTTCTTTATTGTTGGCAAGAATAAAGCCGTTTTCTTCTTCGGCCCATTTGCTGAGGACTTCGTTTACTTCGCCGGAAATATTGGCGCGCGTGCTTTCGCCCATGCCTTTGGTTACGTCTTCGTAATTATCAAAACGCACATAAGCAAGGCAGAGTTTTTCGTTGGCGTATTTCTGGCGCAAAAGTTCAAAATCCGTAACATCCGTTAAATAAAATATCAGGCTGTAGCCTTTGCTTTCTTTTTTACCGGCCCTTTCGCCAGCCAGCACACGGCAATGGCGCAGACGGTAATAACGGCCGTTAATTAAAAGCAGGCGTTCGCCGTCTTTAATGCTTAAAGCGTCAAAGGCGTTTTCCGGCAGGTCAAAAATTTCTTCCGGGCGTTTGCCGTCTACATTTTTAACTCCGGCAAAACCGGCATATTCCACAAACAGTTCGTTTTTCCACTGCAATTTGCCGTCCTGCCCGAATACGGCCATGGCCACGTCAAGGTTTCTTACGGCATAATGGCTGGTACGCTCAATATTGCGCACAATGGTATCAAGGTAGCCGTTAAACTGCACCTCTTTGCTGTAAAACTGCCGTCTGGCATACCAGTAAAAGCAGCCAATCGCAGCAAGGCCAACGGCAAGCCACCACCAGCCGTAAAAGGCCAGTATAACAGTAAAGCCAACGATGATGCCTAACGGCACTTTCATATCATTCCAGAAGTTCCAGATTTTGTTAAACATTTTACCCGCTCCCTTTACAGGCTGCGTTCTTTTAAATTACGATTGTCAAAAACAGATTCAAACGCACCCAGAAGTACAATAAATGTAGAAACCAACTGCACCGACAATGCCAGCACTACGCTTACTGCTCCCAGCCATAAAGGCTTGCCGTTTTTCTCAAGCCACCAGTAAATTACAGCCCAACCCTGAAATAAAAAGGCTACGCTGGTTACGGTTTGAATATTGATGGCAATTTCAAAAGCCAGCTTCGGAGCGTCCGGATAAGTTGCCATAAAGCCCATGGAAAGCGCGAAAGGCCAGATTAAATATTCCGATACACGCCAGTTTTTAAACGGCGGCAGGGGCGCAAAAGCAACGCCCATTTTTGAAAGCACTTTACGCGAGCCCATATAATTGGCAAAAGCAATTATCGGCGAACATACAATAAGCGAGCCGGGCAGGATTAAGCGGATAAGCTCAATCATATCTTTATTGGACTGCACAGCCGCTGCAATTTGCTCCTCACTCATTCCGGCAGCCCTGTAATAACCCTGAGTTTCATTTAAGGCTTCTTCAAGGCCGCTGAACATTATATCCACGGGATTGGTGCCCATTACAAGCATTGCCAGCCCCATGCTTAATAAAATGGAAACAAAGGTTGCCGCAGAACTATATACCAGAGTTTTGGCAGGCGTGTAACCACGGTACATGCACTCGCCCAGCGCCAGCCCCAAAAGGCCGAACATGGCCATTACGGAAAGAGCCTGCACCGGCCCGAGCAGCGAACCTATAACCGCGCCAGCTACAATTAAAGTCATTATGCTCCAGCGCAGGCCGTTGCGCATGCCGCAAACCGCTACCGGAACTGCCCACAGAAAATTAAAAATAACGCCAAGCACCGGCAGATAAGTGCCGAGTATAGCAAACAAAACGGCAATAGCCGCCAAAATACCGGCTTCTACCATTTCAGAAGTTTTTCTTACCAAAATATTCCTCCTTATATCAACGGGCATACGCCCACATAATTATATTTTACAGCAAAAAGGCAAAAAAGCAAAGTAAAAGTAAGCTGCAAAAAACCTGTAAAATTAGTTTAATCAATGTTACAATGAATATAATTAAAACAAAAAGGAGCTGACACAATGGCTGACGCTAAAATCTGCGGGCGTTTCGCCCCTTCACCCAGCGGCAGAATGCACCTCGGCAATATATTCTGCGCACTTTTGGCCTGGCTGAGCGCACGCGCGCAAAACGGCAGCATGCTCCTGCGCATTGAAGACCTCGACACTTCGCGCTGCACGGAAGAAAAAGCGCGCCTTTTAATGGATGACCTTCTGTGGCTGGGGCTTGACTGGGACAGCGGCGCCTTTCCCGGCAAAGCGCCGGATGAATTTTACCAAAGCCGCCGCAGCGGAATTTATAAAGAATTTTTTGAAAAACTGTCCGCACAAAATTTAATTTACCCCTGTTTTTGCAGCCGCGCCGAGCTGCACGCCGCAAGCGCGCCGCACACAAGCGATGGGCAGTTTATTTACCCGGGCACCTGCCGCAATTTAATGGAAGATGAACGCCGCAGTAAAATGCAAAGCCATAAACATTCCTGGCGCATTAAAGTGCCGGATGAAAGCATTACCTTTAACGACAGGCACTACGGAAGGCAAAGCCTGAACCTTGCCCGCGAATGGGGCGATTTTATCGTGCGCCGCAGCGACGGCATTTACGCCTACCAGCTGGCCGTTGTTATTGACGATGCGCTTATGGGGGTTACGGAAGTAATACGCGGGCGCGACCTGTTAAGTTCTACCGCGCCGCAGCTTTATTTATACAGGCTTTTGGGCTTTAAGCCTCCTCAGTTTGGGCATTTGCCGCTTTTAACCGCGCCGGACGGCCGCCGCCTTGCAAAACGCGACATGGATTTGGACATGGGCGCTCTGCGCAGCCGTTATACGCCGGAAGAAGTTATCGGCAGGCTCGCCTTTTTAGCCGGACTGATTGATAAAGAAGAACCTGTAAAAGCAGCAGAACTCCTTCCTTTATTTGACTGGCATAAAATACCAAAGGAAAACATTACCGTTACTAACTAAAAAATCCTCCGCCATAAAGCGGAGGATTTTATTTTTTAACGAACGTTAAATACCTTGCCCGGATTTAAAATTCCTTTCGGGTCAAGAGCGGCTTTAATAGCACGCATCATTTTCATTTCGACAGGGTCGGTATATTTTTCCATAGCGGGCAGCTTCTTGGCGCCAATGCCGTGCTCGCCGCTCAGGCGTCCGCCAAGGCTGTAAACATAAGCATAGGCTTCGGCGTGGAACTCGCTGAGCTGTTTTTCCCATTCTTCTTCGCTTAAATCGCATTTCAAAATTTGGAAATGCAGGTTGCCGTCACCTGCATGTGCCAGGCACAACAGTTTAAAGCTGTATTTTTTGGAAACTTCGTTAAGATGTTCAATGCACTCGGCAATTTTATCAACCGGCACAACCAAATCGTCCGAAGTGCTAATAAGGCTCAGCACACGGGTAGATTCCAGGCAGTTGCGGCGGATTTTCCATACGCGCTCATCAGCTTCAAGAACATCGGTTGCGCCGCTTTCGGTGCAGATTTCGTCAAGCTGCTCCATTTTGCTTTCCAGTTCTTCTTCGTTAAAGGTTTCAACCGTAATAATTACATAATAGCCGTCCTCGTAATGCGGCAGCTTCAGTTCGCAGTAATCGCTGGCGCTGCGCACAAAGCCGTTGTCCATAAACTCAACGCTGGTCGGGTTCAGGCCTGCTTTAATCAGGTTCGGCACAACGCCGATGGCTTTGTCAAGCTCGGTAAAGATAGCGAGGATATCCAGTTTATAAGGGCACAACGGCAAAAGTTTAAGAGTGGCCTTGGTAATGATGCCCAAAGTACCTTCACTGCCCATTACAAGCTGTTCCAGGCAGTAGCCGGTGCTGTTCTTTTTAAGGGTGGAGCCAAGCGTTACAATATCGCCGGTAGGAGTAACAACTTCAACAGAGTAAACCTGATTGCGGGTAGTGCCGTAACGTACAGCCTTGTTGCCGCCGGCGTTGGTTGCAATATTGCCGCCGATTAAGCAGCTGTCGGCGCTGCACGGGTCGCCTGCATACAAAAAGCCTTCTTTATTGGCGTATTCCTGAATTTCCAAAGTTCTGGCACCGGCTTCAACAACCATGTACATGCCTTCTTTGTTAAGCTCAAGAATTTTATCCATGCGTTCCATTAAAAGCACAATGCCGCCGCAAACGGGCACTGCACCGCAGGATACGCTGGTACCGGCGCTGCGCGGGGTAACCGGAACGTCAAACTCATTGGCAATTTTCATAACGGCTGCCACTTCTTCGGTATTGGCAGGCATTACAACTACTTCCGGCAGATGATGGTAATGCGGGTCGGTTTCCTCGTCAGTTTTGTATTTATCAAGAGTTTCAGGGTCGGTCATTACATATTCAGCGCCTACTGCTTTGCGCAGAGCCTCCAGTACTTCTTCGGTGACCGGTTTATAGTTCATCATTTTCTCAAATCCTTTCTGCTGTCCTTCATTTAAGATTCTTAATCTACATTAAAAATCTTACCGGGGTTCAAAATACATTTCGGGTCCATGGCTTTTTTAATGGTGCGCATTAAATTCAGTTCGCCCGGACGGGTATATTTTTCCATTTCGGCAAGTTTCTTGGCACCAATGCCGTGTTCACCGGCAAGGCGTCCGCCAATGCTGTAAGCATAGGTATAAACTTCGTCGTGGAATGCCTGTACGTTGTTTTCCCATTCTTCGTCGGTCAAATCGCATTTGCACAATACAATATGCAGGTTGCCGTCGCCTACATGGGCGCAGATAAGCGGCGTAAACGGATATTTTTCGCCGGTTTTCATAACAAATTTAACTGCGTCGGCCACTTTATCGCGCGGTACAACAACGTCGTCCGTAAGGGATACGAGGCTGATAAGACGCACGCTTTCCTGGCAGTTGCGGCGCATTTTCCAGATGCGTTCGTCTGCTTCCAACACTTCTACCGCGCCTGCTTCGGTGCACAGCTCATCAAGGCGTTCCATCTTCATATCCAGTTCATCTTCGTTGTAGGTTTCAACGGTAACGATAACATAAATGCCGTCCTCATAATGCGGCACATTTTTATATTCGCAGTAATCTGCGGTGGTGCGTACATATGTATTATCCATGTATTCAATGCTGGTCGGGTCAATGCCTGCCTTTAAAAGCAGCGGCACCAAATCAATAGCTTTGTCCGGGTCGGTAAACACGGCAACAAGGTCGAACTTATACGGGCACAGCGGCAAAAGTTTAAGGGTTGCTTTGGTAATAATGCCCAAAGTACCTTCGCTGCCCATAATAAGCTGTTCCAGGCAGTAGCCGGTAGAGCATTTTTTCAAACGCGCGCCCACTTCAATAATTTCACCGGTCGGGCTTACAAATTCAATTTCGTGAACCTGGTCGCGGGTAGTGCCGTAACGCACTGCCTTATTGCCGCCCGCGTTGGTTGCCAGGTTGCCGCCGATTAAGCAGCTGTCGGCGCTGCACGGGTCGCCTGCATAAAGATAACCGGCTTCGTTGACAACACGCTGAACTTCAATAGTAGGCACACCGGCTTCGGTAACAAGATACATGCCTTCGGTATTCAGCTCGATAATTTTATTCAAACGTTCCATTAAAAGCACAATGCCGCCGCAGACAGGAATTGCACCATCAGCAAGGCTGGTGCCTGCGCTGCGTACGGTAACGGGCACATCAAATTTATTGGCAAGTTTCATAATTTCCGCAATTTCCTGAGCAGAAGCAGGCTTTACAACAACTTCCGGCTTGTGAAATTTACGCGGGTCTGTTTCTTCGTCAGTCTGATAGTGTTCCAGTGTTTCAGCATCGGTCATAACGTATTCAGCGCCTACAACACCTTTTAATGCTTCAATTACTTCTTCGGTAACAGGAGCATAAGTTTTCATACTTCATCATCCTTCCATAACTGCCGCCCAAATGGCAGGCAGGTAAAATACATATCTTTAATAATTATAATACAAAACTGCATGAATTTCAAAATTACAGACGCCAAAGTAAACAAAAATCCCTGCTAAAAAACAGGGATTTTAAAAATTTTACATTGAATTAAAAATTGCGCTGGTAGCTGATGCCGATAATTTTGGTATAACTGTCGTGTGTATGGGCGTGTCTACCACTTGCTCCATCAGGATCTAATGAATCTCTAAATTTAAAACTCAAATCTCCTACATCCATCCAGCCCAAAGCGATTGCCAGCGTCTGGTCTTTATCGTTATAGCGCGCGCCGATGGAATAAGTTTTTCTGTTGCCGGTCGGCACCATAAAATCGCCGCCGTCATAGGGAATGGAAGATTCATCATAAGCAAAGCCTGCCATCAGCGTGTATTTATCACTTAATTTATGCTCCACGCCGATAGCATAACGCCAGCCATCCTCCCAGTTTTTGGGGCTAGCGTGTACTTTATCGAAGTTTGGCAACCTTGTACCAGAAACATTAATATTCAAAGCATCATAAGTGCTCCAATTAGTACGCACAGCGTTCAGTTCCACGCGTGTTTTATCATTGAATTTATGATTATAACCAATATGCCAGGAATCAGGCAGCGTTACCTCACCGTAAGCATCGCCATTTCTATTACCAATATTAGTTGACCCCGCCATTATATTATACGCATTAAAATCTGCTTCCATAGAATGCTTGATGCGGCTGCGGTAAACTATGCCGATTTCATTTTTATCATCAAAAGCATAATTCGCTGCAGCGTTCCACCCAAGAGCATAGCTTTCACCTTTGGTATGGGTAGGAAATGTATTTAAAAGTGGATGATTCACATTCTTTTCCAACGTCAAGCCAACATAGTTAATTTCCGCACCTACAGCCGCGCTCCATTTATCGTCAAACTTATGCGCAAAAGTCGGCGTAACGCTTACACCATTTAAGCGTGATAAAAACGCATTAGTTGAAACGGCAGAATTGCGTTCAAATTCGGATACCATAGCAAAACGGCTGAACGCACCAATGCCGAACCAATCTTTGTCATTCAGTTTTTTTACATAGTAAGTACCCGGCGCGAAACCAAAATGCACACGATTGGTGCCACTTTCATGCGTACCATCATCTTTATACAAATCATATTCGCCGTGCGGGCTAAGGTAGGTTGCGCTTACCTTAAACGCCTCGCCGTCCACCTTAGTGATAGATGCCGGGTTGTAAGCCACGTTAGCAGCATCGCCTTCGGCAAACATACGGGCACCGCCCATGGCAACGCCTTCGGCACTCCATTCGTTAATGGCAAAGCCTTCTGCCCCGGCAGCCTGCGGCAAGCCCAAAGCACATAAAATACCTAATGTTAAAACTTTATTTTTTAAATTCACATCGTCACCTCTGTTAAAATTATTAGCAGCTGGTACTATTTTAACAGATTTGTGAATTTTTAGCTACAAAAAATACGCCCCTGCATTAATACGGGGCGTACAAAGTTCTTTATTTATCGTCAATACCGCGGCGCAGCACTATCGGGCGCTGCTTTTCCCACGGTTTGTACTGCACGGTGCTGCAAAATTCATAGGCTTTATAGCGTTTTGCGGCATCTTCTTCCGCTGCGGCTTTAGCCAGGTCGCGTTCTGCAATATCGTTTTGCGGGTAATACTTAAAGGCTTCGGCGTAAATTTCACTTGCTTTAGCGTCATCGCCTGCGTTATGCGCATCTTCTGCCAAAAACTTCAGTGCAAAATATTTATATGGGTTCACACCGTTGTTGTCCTTTTCAGCTTCAACCATTGCCTTGGCTTCATCAACAGCCTGCTTCGTTTTGCCTGCTTCGCTCAGCACCATCAGCCTGCGGTAAAACATATCGCCGCGGGCGCAGCTGTGAAAGCTGTGTTTATAAGCACGGCTCAGGTCATATGCTTCTTTTAAATAGGTAAGGGCCGCTTCTTCACTTTTGGCCAGTTTCCAAACTATTTCAGCAATATCGCGCAGGCACAAAACCTTGTGTTCCGCTTCGCTTAAACCATATTCCGGGTCGTCATCCATATTAGGCTCTACATTTACAACCGTGCTTAAAACTCGCATTGCGCTTTCGGTATCACCCATCCAGTAAAGCGCGCGCCCTACAATCGAGCGGCAGCGCCAGTCGTTATAATCCTGTATCATGCCTACCGGCACAGGGTATTCTCCGTTAGCCAAACGGGAAACATAACCCATCCATTCCTGTTGGTCCATATTATCTGCCTCCTGTCAGTCTGCTTTATTTAATTGTACCATAATAAAATATTTTTGGCATAAAAAAGGGCTGCCGCACACATGGAAAGATGTGCGCACAGCAGCCTAAAATAAGGGAAAGCGTTAGTTAAGGCAATGTATAAAAACATCATTGCACAATGCAAATTATACACTGCTAAAAGAAATTTGTCAAGTCTTTCTATAATTTATTAAAATTATTAATTTTTTGTAACATTTTCGGCGCAGCCGCATAACATAAACGCACTAACAGCTAAAATATTCTTTCTTTTACTGCGCTTTTAAAAGCTGCGGCGCCATTAATGTTTCCTTTACATCTTCCCATACAACAAAATTGGCCTTGCTGAAGCCGTTAAAAGTTGTTGCAGATGCCGATGTATAAGCCCCGCAGATAGGCACAAGGATTAAATCTCCTTCTTCCTGGCGTACTGTCATTTTGCCGCGGAACATAATGTCGAGCGAATCACAGCTTGGCCCTGCAAAAGTAGCGGCCACCTGCTCGCCTTCTTTAAAGCTGATAAGTTTAAAGTCCCACTGGTCAAAAAGCACGCCGGAAAAAGTTCCGTAAAGGCCTTCATCAAGGAAATACCACGGCTGCCCGCCGCGCTCCGTTACGCCGATAACGCTGGTAATAAGGTTAACTGCCGTGCCGCAGATAAAACGCCCCGGCTCTGCCCAGATTTCCACTCCCGGAAAATCTTCGTCAAGGCGTGCGTTAATCTGATTGAGCATTTCCTGCAAATTAAAGCGCACTTTCGGTTCGGGAATGGGGAATCCCCCGCCGATATCCATAATGCGCAGCTGCATGCCTGCCGCCGCTGCTTCTTCAAAAATTTCACGCGCAATATCAAGCGCATACAAATAAGGGTCGGCGCTCGTAGTCTGGCTGCCTACATGAAAGGCAATACCGGCAGCGTCAAGCCCTGCATCCCTTGCTTTCAGCAAAAGTTCCAAAGCCTGCTCGCGGGCAGCACCGAATTTTTTATTCAAATCGACATGAGCCGAACTGTTATCTATCCTGATGCGCAAAAGTACCGTTGCACCCGGGCACTCACGCGCCATTTTATCTATTTCGCCTGCGCTGTCAAAAGTCATCTTGCCCACACCGGCATTACGGCAGGCACGCAGCCCGTTTACCGTTTTCATCGGGTTGGCGTAAATCATCCTGCTGCCGTCAACGCCAAGGGAACTTAATTCCATAATTTCCCCGTCGGAAGCAACGTCAAAGTTAGAGCCAAGATCACGCATCAGTTCCAAAATACGCCTGTGCGGATTGGCTTTAATGGCATAAAAAACTTTAACGCGCGGCAGATGCGTGCGCAAAAGGCGGTAATTTTTTTCAATCTGCTCCAGCGAAAGCACCAGAAGCGGAGTACCATATTCCTGGGCCAGCGCCTCGGTTTCTTCTTTGTTAAGCCTGAAATATTTTTCTTTTTTCATATCCACTCTCCCCTTGCCTGAGCATTAATTAACGTATATGATTGTACCACAATTTTCAGAAAGTACAATAGGAAAATGAAAGAAATTACAAAATTTTAAAGGAGTTGCGTCCAAAACTTTAATAATCGCTGATAGCGGCAATTTTAAGCGGAAAAATCCCTAAATTTTACAGTTTTTTAATCTTTTTTCATTCCACCAAATATTGTGGCACGGCAAAGAGCCTTAAGCAAAATACGGCAAAATAAAACGCCTTTTCAACACGGCAAAACTATCTGGCCGTTTTTTCTTTACTATTATATTAGCCTTAAAATCAGCCTTAGCCTAAAAAATACAATAAAAAACACCCGCAAATAATGCAGGTGCGCATATTTTCTGGAGCGGGTGACGAGACTCGAACTCGCGACACATAGCTTGGGAATTTTCAAGATGAAAAAAACATATAATTCATATGTAATATTTTACCTTTTTATTCTAAAAATATCAGTTTAAACGTAATTTGTGTAAACTTTTTATTATGTTTCAAAGCAGTCAAATTAGAATTAGTCACTATTTTGTCTTACTATTTGTTTATAATTTCATATGCTTTCAACAATTCAAATTCGTTAATATTTTAAAAGTTTGTGCATCTTATAGCATAAACTTTGTTTTTTTTAGAGTTTGTGCTATAATTTACATAAGGCAGGTGTTAAAAATGATTAGCAACCAAATTTTAAAATCAAGAAACGGTTATTTAAATAAATTGATCGCTTTTAAAGATACAGAGCCTGTAAAAATAATTACCGGCATCCGCCGCTGTGGTAAATCCAGTTTGCTAAAGCTGATGATTAAATATTTACAGGAGCATGGCGTTGCAGATAACCAAATACTGTCAATGAATTTTGAATCTATGGCTTTTAGGAATATGACAGCGCAGGAGTTTTACAGTTATGTTAAAGAGCATATCAATACAGAAAAACGCTCGTATCTCTTTTTTGATGAACTTCAGCGCATAGAAGGTTGGGAAGATGCTGTTAATTCTTTCCGTGTTGATTTTAACTGCGATATTTATATAACCGGTTCTAATGCCTATTTGCTATCGTCAGAATATGCCACATATCTTTCCGGACGCAGCGTTGAAATTAAAATGCTGCCGCTCTCTTTTGCAGAGTTTCTTGATTTCCACGGGTTTAAGATAGAAGAAGCTACCAGTGCCTTTGGCAGCAAGCGTAAAATTATTAAAGACAGAAACGGTATTAGCTATGAACCGGCAGAAGCCTTTAATGCTTACTTGCTTTTTGGCGGTATGCCAGGCATTGCCGATATAGGTCTTGACATGGACAAGGCTATGGCATTATTGGACGGAATTTATTCAACAGTAGTAATAAGAGATATACTGGAAAGAGAAAAGCGCAGGGGGCAAAAACGTATTACTGATGCTGCATTGTTACGTAAAATAATCCTTTTCCTTGCAGATAATATTGGCAGCAGTATTTCTGCTACATCAATGGCAGGTACGCTTAGCAATGAAGGCTTAATAGATACAGAAACTCGTAAAGGCAAACCCAGTACGCACACTGTCCAGTCTTATGTAAACACTTTAACTGAAAGTTACTTTTTTTATGAAATTAAGCGCTTTGATATAAAAGGCAAAGAATTTTTAAGAACCCTTGGCAAATATTATATTGTCGATACCGGGCTTAGAACCTATTTGCTTGGAAACCGTGACCGTGATAGAGGACATATTTTAGAAAATGTTATTTACCTTGAACTTTTGCGGCGTGGTTACGATTTAGCCGTTGGCAAGGTTGATAATACCGAAGTTGACTTTATAGCAACAAAATATAACGAAAAATTGTATATTCAGGTAACGGAAAGTTTGCAAGGAGAAGAAGTACGCAAGCGTGAATTAGCACCGTTGGAGAAAATACGCGATAATTACGAAAAGATTGTGCTATCTATGGATTTAAACAATGATGCTAATTATAATGGCATTAAATCATTAAATATAATTGATTGGCTGTTAGAAAATAATTAACATTTTTTATTTATACTAAAACCGCGAAGTTTAAGTTGCTTCGCGGTTTTCTTATATGTTCAATCTGTTCAATAAGTCATATATGTTTAATTTTTAAAAAGTTAATATTTTCATAGAATAATAAAGTTCGCTTAACATGCCTCTAAAATCGTCATAAATGCCTTTAAAAACATTTTTATGTTAAATCGCGAGCATTTATATGCCACATGTTTTTTTTACGCCTTAAACAGCAATTTTAAGATGATTTTATCGTTTCTGGAATAAAAAATAACGGGCATGTTATCATTGCTGAAATTTTGCCCGTCATTTGAGTAATATTCTTTTATCTTTTGAATAGCTGCTTGTTTTTGTTTTTCAAAACTATATAATCTATTGCCTGTGCAGTACGGGCAGCCGCCATGATTTCTGCATTCTCCTGCAATAGCCCTTGAATCATGATAAGGTTTCCGGTGTTCTTTGCTGTGGGCAATAGCTTTTTCCAACCCCATGTTATCAACTCCTTTTGCATTTTTATTCTAAATCAAACATTTTCTTCATTTCTTCGTGGGTATAGGTTTTAGGATTTTTCTTAAATTCATCCATTGCCTGCTTAAAATCTTTTAAATCTTCCTCATCTTCCGCTTTTTCTAAAACAGCAATCCTTTTTGCCCACGTTTTTATAATCTGTTCCAATAAAAAGTTTTTCAGTGCCGCAAGATTTTGCTCTGTATCCCATGCTTCAAGAGCTTCAAAATATGCTTTACGGTCCTCTTGATGAATTACAAGCGGGGGATGGTTATGAGTAGCAAGCAAATAATTCATGGCAAGGCGTCCTGTTCTGCCGTTGCCATCGGCAAAAGGATGGATATTTTCAAAATTCGCGTGGAAGAAAGCCGCTGCCGTCAAAACTTTTTCCGGTTCTTCCGGCAAAATTTCCAAATCCTCTAACAGCTCATGCATTTCATCCGGAACATCTTCGGCAGCTGCACCGGTTTCATTACGGCCGGTAACATAATCGCCCTTTTTGTATTCACCGGGACGCTCACCGCGCTGCCAGCGGCGCTCGTCATAAGTATTAAGCGTTAAGCGCCGTTGCAACTCTTTGATGAAGTTTTCATCAAAAGGCAGCTTATCACGGAAGGCTTTAAAAAAGTATTCCATTGCAACTTTGGCATTGCGGATTTCAAATAGCGTGCGCAGGTCGCCGGTGTACGAAGTAACACCGTCATGCTCAAACACTTCGCGTGTATCGTGATAAGTAACATTAGGGTTTTCAATGTTGCCGGAATTATATGCAAAATTAATGATATGCCCGTTAAAAGCTTCTGCAAGTGCAGCATCATCAGTAATATTAAGCGAACGCCACCAATTTATTAGAAGTTTGTATTTATATTTTAAATTATCCATTTTGTGTTCCTCATTAAATCATTTTTAAATATTATACCATAAATACAGCATAATCCGGTCAAAGTTCAATATATAAAAGCTTAAAATTATAATTATCATCAGCGTGAGCATTTGCTTTTAACTTAGTCCGGCTATGGAGCGCATAACTAAATCAACATCTTTATTTTCCAACTCTTGTATAATATGCAGATAAGTTTTTTGTGTTGTTGTCATACTTGCGTGGCCAAGCCGCCTGGCAACACTGGCAATGGAAACACCGGCAAAAAGCAGCAATGATGCGTGCGTATGCCTAAGCCCGTGTACAGAAATAACAGGCAAATTAGCTTTGTGGCAACGCCTTTCTAAAATATCATTTATAGTAGAATTATATATTTTTTCTTTTAGCAAAAATATTGGTTTATCGTTAGGCAAATTTTTTACCAGTTCTGCAAACTGAATTACTGTTTGCCAATCAATTTGAATTTTCCGCACTGAAGACGCATTTTTTGTTGGCAAAAAACCGCCGTTGCCCTTATAATCCCAAGTTTTGCTAATAGAAAGCATTTGGTGGGAAAAGTCAAAATCTTTAGGCGTAATAGCTAATGCTTCCGAAAACCTGATGCCTGTTTTGGCTATTAACATAATCAGCCAATCCCAGTTAATTCTGTTTTGCAAATCTAAATTGATGAGCAAAGTATGCAGTTCAAATTGGTTAAGATACTTTTTCTTTTTTATTGCCGGTGTTTTGCCTTTAATTATTGCTTTTCGTGTAGGATCACGCTCAATAAGACCTTCATCAACCGCATCCATGATTGCGCCTTTAAGTTGATGGTGAAAATCCATGGTAGTTTGCCTTTCGTGATATATAGCATAATCATTAAGCAACTGCTGATAAGTAATTCTGGTAACATCACATAAACGCAATTTGGGTGCTAACCTAACTAACCACGAATAAGTCATATAATATTTATCCATAGTTACTTTTCGTACAGCTCCTTCTTTATAAACCTTTATCCATGAATGATAATATTGATGAAAAAGGTCTATACTTTTAATTAAACTTAACATTTTGCACCTCCTTTTTTATAAAGAAACACTCACGCTGATGAAGGGTGATAAGGTTATCTAATTTAAGAAAATAATTTGAAACTTTATTTTGTTCTAATTCTTTTGGCATTAAAATCTCAATATTTCCTAATGCTTTTCCCGAAATTTCAAGAAAAGTAGAACCTGCTGCAACGGATTCTGCTTTTTCTTTAATTTCATCACATAGTGAATAAATAAAGTATGGATTAATTTCTTGGTTTAAAACCAGAGATTGAAACCCTTGATTTGTAGAACCAGGACGTTTTAAAATAGCCATTTTACCTATACCAGCACGACTCGTAAAAAGGATAGTACGTCCAGCTGGAAGTATTTGCGCAGAACAATTTTGCAATCCTAATTTAGTAATCTTTTTTGCACTACCGTTGGCATATCTTTTTCCTTCCATTTCAGCAGGCGCATACCAATCTATGTCACCGTTCCAATATTCTGATATGCTTGTACTTGGAGTTCCTCCACCAACAATATTAGCAATTTCCCCTAACTTACGCTGTTCCCAAGCGGTTGTTATAGTAAATATTAGGTTATTACTGCAAA
>OLIX01001844.1_pt1 | contig 17084 bp, 7 predicted proteins | sample 1601331 | NCBI WGS metagenome assembly OLIX01 (sample SAMEA2452120, study PRJEB22498) | human gut metagenome | biome: human feces; feature: human gut; material: feces | place: Australia | collected 2012 | reverse complement strand
TGAACAGGAAGGTGTGGATATTCGTAAGTATTCTATTATTTACGATGCGATTGAATATGTATCAGGGCAGCGGCGGCATATTGGGCGTCAATGCGGCTTACGGACGCGTCAGCACGGAAGGCGGCAGCGATGTTAAGATCAGCGGCAGTAGTTTAACTGCGACTAAAAATGACGTAGCTGTGACAGCTAATGACAGCAGTAGTACTTCGATCGAAGCTGTTGGTATCTCGGGCGGCGCAGTCGCCTTAGGGGTAATCGTGGCGCAGGCTGAAAATACCAGCAATATCGGTATTACAGTGGATAAAAGCAGTTTGAAGGCTGAGAAAAACGTCGATATTAGCGCCGAACGCAAAGCCAGAGATGCAAATGGTAAGGAAAAAGATTATTCCCTGTCGGTAAATGCGATAGCCGGCAGCGGCGGACTGGTATTTGCCGGGGCTGGTGTCAGTGCCCAGGCTACTGAGAATGGTACGGTCAAGATAGACGTGACCAGCCAAAACAGTCTGACAGCAGGCAAAGATATCAACATTACAGCACTCAACGCGCCTGCCGTTAAAGCGGTTACTGGTGCAATCAGCGGCAGTATGCTGGCTTCTGCAGCTGTAACGGTGGCACAGGCTAACATTGGGACCAGTTCCAAAGGTCTGCAGACCAGTGTAACTATTGGTGATAATAATATTTTGACAGCGGGCAGTGAAGCTGAACCCGGGGCGATTAACGTCAAGGCTGAAGCTAATGCCAGGCAGTATGTTGATATGCAGGCGCTGAGTATCAGTGCCTCGCCATTCCCTGGCGGAGCGGCCCAGATCAACAGTGGCGGCAGCTCTATTTACAGCAAAGTGTCTGTGAATGCTGGCAACAATATCTACCGGGGATACGCGTTAGGTGACGATAATTATGAAGCTGCCGATCTGCGGCTGGAGGCCAATAACAGCGTGGCGCAACAGGTAAAGGCCAGCGGCATCAGTGTTGGTACAGCATTCGCTACGGGGACTAACCTTGCCGCTACTCTGGTTGATTTAACGACTGAGGCCATAGCAGCAGGGAGCAAGTCCGGTAGCCATATAAATGATTTGGCAGTAAGTGCGAAAAGTTATGCCGATATTAACAGCGAGGCCAACGGTTATGGCGGTGCGCTGGTTGATATCAGTCCTTATGCCGCTAAGGTGGAAAATGAGTATCGTGCCGATACAGATGCCAGAGTAAGCGGTAACTGGGATACTGATGGTGCCGTTACTGTGAGCGCGCTCAATGGCAGTACTGTTGAGCTGCATTCCGATGCTGTGCGTGCTGCTGTGATAGGCGGCAGCGGCGTCTGGCTGAAAAACGCTATCAGTAATGATGCCAATACAACTGTCAGCAGTGCGACGATCAGCAGTGATGGTACGCAGACTTATACGGCTCAAAATAATGTTGATTATACTGGAAAAATAGATGCCAGTGGCTACGGTGGTCTGAATATCAATGCGTCAAATCTCGAAGATGATTTTGTTTTCAATGCGGGAGTAAATATAGACGAAAGTACTTTGACAGGTACCGGTGCCAAGGGGTCAATTACTGCGCAGGCTTTGACACAGGGGACCATCGACAGCACCAACAGTTTAAAATCAGCAGGGGTAATTCCTGTATCTTTGGCATTCAGCAAACATGATATAGCTTATAATAACGATATCACGGTCAATGGTTCCATATTGAAAACGGCGAAAAAGGACCAGGATATTACATTAGCGGCCAGCGATGATACTGAAGTCAGGCTGGAGACTATCGCCGATACACAGGGTGGAGCGATCGGAGCTGCCTCTGCCAAGGCTGAAAACAGTCTGCAGCGCAGCAATAAGCTGAAAGTCGCCGGTAATTCTTATCTGGAAAGTACTAATGATGTTAACCTGTATGCAGGTTCTAACAGCGGCGGTATCAATTCTTCGCTGGATCTGGAAGTTTTGGCAGATGCTTATAATAAAACGGCATTGCCGGTTTATACTGATCCCAGCGTTAAAAACACAATGGTCCAAAGTAACCAGGTTATGATTGCCGGCGGCAGCACTGTCGGCAGCGTACGTCATGTGAATGTCAAGGCTGGCAAAGGTAAGACTACAGTCACTGAGTCTGCCCGTGAATATAACATTTATACAGGAACAGGCGGTAGTGGTTCCGTAGCTTCCACTGCGCTTGGAGAGAATATCAAAAGCGAAACTGCTGACAATTATGCTGATATCAGCGGTGTTGTTAAATCTGGTATCCATAATAAGCTGCAAGTTGATATCGGCGGCGCTACGAAGACGACTGCTCCGACATATGACGAGAATGGTAATCTGCTTACTTCTGGTGGTGTCAGCTACGAAGGTATCACGATCACGATCGGTGAAGGTTCAGACTGGTTTGATGCAGAAGAGCTTACTCCGGCTGCTATCGTTATAATTAACGGACTGTTTGACCGTTATAAGGAAGTCAGCGGGCTGATGCAGGATTATCTGCAAGGATCAGATGAATATAATGCTTATAAAAATGAATTGAGCAGTATCGTTCTGGAAATGAGAAACGCAGGCATGGTGGCGCTGGACCAAAACGGCAATCAGACTGATATCCCTGTTGATCAGATCAATGTTGCGGCTATCAAACTGCCGGATATAGTGGTTTCAGGCGGTAATATTAATATCGAAGCCGATAAGCTGCAGGGTACCGGCAGTATGACGGCACAGGGTGCGCCGCAGCTGACTATCAATAACAGCAGTGACCTGTATCTTGCTGTCGGAGATTTGACGATCAAAGATGCAGGCGGGCAGTTGAAATTTAACGAATCTGATTTGAAAAGTACCAGCAGCGGCAACAACTTTACTGGGACAACAAAAGCCGATGGTTTAGGTACTGATGCGCCAACGATCACAGTTAACAGCAATTCGTCTTCGGCATTTGCTGGTAATCCGTCACCGCAGGCAGATATCGGTATTTTCGGCGATATTACCAATACGGCCGGCGACATCAAAGTCAATAATGATAATTACAATGTACTGGTACAGGGGAATATCAGCGGGCGCAATATCACATTATCCGCCGTCAACGGGTCGGTAACCCAGACCAGCAGCGAAGGACTGATAAATATCGGCGGCGATCCTGTAACACGTTATCAATTCAGCGACGCTGTAGCGAAAAAAATCCAGAATTACCTCTATCAGAAGGGCAGCAATGTTACCTATACCTTTAACAGCTATGAAGAGTATAAAAATTGGCTGATCAACACGGTTGGCATTGATGCTGCTGAATTGAATTATACCGTGGACGAGAGTGCGGGCATTGTAGCTGGTGATAATGTCTATATCAGCGGTTTGAATGTCAATATCGGAGGCCTGGTACAAAGCGGCTACGGCAGCTATTCAACGGAACTGTCTGCTGCTGACGCGAGTAAAGTGGCAGCATTAGACGCCGGTTGGGCAGCAAACCAACGTCCTTTGAGTGATAACGAGGTCATGAGCAATGAAGCTTACTGCATCAACGGCGGTGGCAAGGTCTGGAACAGCACGACTAAGGTTTGGGATTATGAGGTGAAGGTTTATTATAATCCTTATACCAAACAGCTGCTGACTGACAGCATCACTCCTAACGGCGGTAAGATCTATATTACCGGCAAAATCTCCAGTACAGGCAACGGCAGGCTGATGGCGATGGATGGCGCTGCTGATATCAGCATCAATACGGCTCAGATCGACCGTGCAGTGAAAGTTAATACTATTACGAACAATGATATCAGCGGGCTGATCAGTATTACCGATAAAAACACCAATCTGGTTACGGAATATATGAACGGTCAGCAGCGCAGTTACGCAGTTGGAACAGCAACAGTCAATTTGCCTGCTTGGACTGCGGGAGCAGATACTTATACGTATACGCCTAAGAACGGACTGCAGTATCAATGGACCGGCGGTGTTTCTGGTGAAACTACGAAAAAGTACAGCTACAGCGAAAAATTCCTCTTCTGGGGCCTTTTGGATTATGGTAATACCGGCGAGTTTGTGGCAGGTCTAAACCGTGACGGAAAAACATATACTTATACTACTTCGTCCGGCAGCGGCCAGAGTCTGGCAACCGGATCAGTCATTACTACTGGTAATCTGAGCAATCAGTTTAAGATCAGTTCCAATTATTATAATACGGGAACAGAACAATATTCTGAAGTGACGGCAGATAAGCGGTATGACGGTACTGCCGGTAAGATCTTTGGCTATGGCACTACCTATTATTACTGGACCGGCAAGCAGGGTACGGCTAACTCATCGACCTCCAGCCTGAAGGCTGATTATGGTATCGATATCGGCTTCCTGGGTAACGGCCAAGGCAGTGGCAATATCAATGTTACCAGCAATCAGGACATGGTTTTAGCCGGTAATATCAGCAATGCTGCTGTTATCGATAATAGTGGCGACAGTAATTACAAAGGACTGGGGAACGTGACTTTAACCAGTAATCATGGAGCAGTTACGTCGCTGGGCAATGCCAAAATCAATTCTGACGATGTCGTGGTCCGGGCTGATACAGGGATTCAGGTCAATCATGCGGCTATCGGCAGCAAAGCTACAGTTGATGCAGCAACGAATGATGGTAATATCAACTTCTTGTCTGACCGGGGCGATTTAAACATCGTCCGGATGGTGACCGGCGGCAGCAGAGCTATTAATGCCGAGACCGGTAACATTTATCTGCAGGCAGAAGGCAGTATTTTTGACACCGCCGGCGGCAGTTATGCAATTAAGGGACAGCGCATCGATTTGCTGAGCCGGACCGGAACTATAGGCACTAAAGGCCAGAGCCTGAGGGTTCTGGGCGGCAGCGAGTTGTTCAGCGGTGACAGTATGACATCCAGTGTTAATGCAACAGCGCAGGGTGATATTGTTTTAACTCAGACGTCTGGCAATATGCGCTTAGGTACGATCGAAAGTGCTAATGGTGATGCGGTATTGACCGTAGCTGACGGCAGTTTTGTTGATGCTTATAATGAAGACAGCGTTGGTTTGTCGGACAGCGCCGCTAAAGTTGACAGATGGCTGGAAAACGGCCTTATCAGCAGTGCTGATGCCGATGACAGCAGTAGTCAAGCTGCAGAAGATGCCAAAGCGGAACGGCTTGCAGGTCTTGATTCCAGAGCGGAGGCTTTGGCTGGCGGTGAAGCAGGTAAAATTCAGGCTTATAAAGATGCAGCTCAGGCTTATGCCGATGATGGTGATTTGCAGACAGCTAAGGCGGTTTATATCGAAGCAATGCAAAAGGCTGACGGTATCAGCGATGCGACAGAAAAGAATGAGGCGATAACTGATGCCTATACTGCATATCAGCAGGCACAGGAGAATTATTTTGCCAACACCGGTTATAGCTCGGATGAACAAAATCTAGTCGCGTCTTATGCGGAGGTTAGCAGCAGCGGTAATTATGGCTGGAGTAAGAACCAGCTGCTGTATGCGATCCAGGAGAGTGTTATCAACAGCAAGCCCGGACAGGTACAAACGGTTGCCAAAGCCAATGTTACGGCGAATAATATCACACTCACTGCAGCTAATGGCGGTATCGGTGTCGATGCGGCGGACAGGGTCATCAACTACGCTGATCTGGGTCAACTGGAAAACCTGCAGTTGCTGGCATCGGCTAAAGCCGGTGATCTGACCTGGAATGCAGAAGCAAATACCGTGACTTTCAGGCAGCAGCGGGCCATCAATCTCCAAACCAGAGATCAGGGTGAGATCCATGCTACCGGCCGTGATAATGTTTATTTGGCCGGGACTAAGGATACCGTCTTCAATATTAGCGGTATCGAAACCCAAAATGATATTAAGCTGATGAGTGATAATGGCGTGCATATGATCGGTACTGGCCTGCTGCAAGGTAAGAATCTGATTATTTACGGCGGCAATGGCAGTATCGGCAGTGAAGATAAGCATATTGAAACTAAGCTTTCCGGCACTCTTGACGCTAATAGCGCCAAGTCTGTCTATCTGACGCAGAAGGATGGTGTGTTAACGATCCAGGCTGTGTCGGCAGGTGAAGAGGTAGCGATTACTGCTGCTGACGGAATGCAGATGTCTACCGAAGAAGGCAAGGATATGGGTTATATCAGTGCTGGAACACAGATAAGTTTGGCTTCGGAGAAAGGCGATATCGGTATAGCAGATAATGGTGTCCGTATCCTCAATAACGGCGCTGTCATCAACGCTGATGGTAAGAATATTAATCTGGCCGGTAAGGAAAGTGGAAGTCTGGTGCTGGGTAATATCAATGCCGAAGGTGCATTTACATTGAACAGTGCCGGTAATGTGAGTCTGGGCCGAGCACAGGTTGAAAATTCTGAGGGACAGGTTGTTATACCTGCAGTTATGGGTCAGGTAACGGCTCAGGACAGCGGCGTCATCAACGCGGTCAATATCGCGTTGGATCATGGTGGTATAACTGTTAATGATACTGAAGGGCAATTGCTGTTGCAGGCGACAGGTAATATTACTCAAAATGCGGCTGCAGACGGTATTAGGGTTAAATCGCTGACAGCTGTTACCGGCGGCGGGCAAAGCCTGCTGAGCCAAAATAACGAAATCAGTAATTTCTCAGCTCAAAGTATCGGGCAGGATAACAGCATCAATGGTGGGGTAGAATTTGTTAGCAATGCAGCTGCTGGATTAACGGTACAACTGAATAACTTACAGGTCAAAGAGGGAAATGTAAGTATCAGCAATATCGCTACTGGCGGCGCTATGGTGATTAAGGGCGGTATAAATGCTGCTGTTGGTAATATCGAGTTTAGTGGCAAAGGTGATCTGTCTACTGAAGGTGTGCTGCAAGCAGCAGAGAACATCAAAATGACTGCCTCTGGCAGTATTATCAATCATGATAATGTGACTGCCGGTGCGATGCTCGACATGCAGGCAGGTAAGGATATCACCAATAATAGCACGGTCGAGGCCGGAGAGGACCTGACGATGACCGCTGAGGGTAGTATCGCTAATAAGGATACAATAAATGCCGGCGGCGTTGTAATGCTGCAGGCGCAGACCGATATCAGTAACAGCGCGGCTGTTACCAGTGGCACGGGTTTTGGCATAAGTATGACTGCAGTTACGGGCGGTATTGCCAATAAAGGCAGTGTAATTTCCGGGGCAGATGTAGCGCTGAAAGCACAGCAGGATATCTTCAACGAAGATGATATCAGAGCTGATGCAAAAATTTTGATGGAAGCAGCAGAAAGAGATATCGTCAATCAGGGCAGCCTGACTGCAGGTGCTGAAGACGTAGCTATCGACCTTTTAGCAGGCAGGGGTGATATCCTTAATACTAACAGCAGTGCGGCGATCACTGCCGTGGGCACGGTGCAGATGCAGGCCCAGGCAGGCAATATCGGCAATGCTGCGACGATTGCCAGTGGCACAGGCGCTGATGTACTGCTTACTGCTGACGGTAATATCGTTAACAGCGGTGCAATCGGGTCAGGCAGGCTGGTAAGCTTTGCGGCCGGCAGTAATATCAGTAATACTGCTGCAATAACGGCAGTAGACTCCATTACAATGACTGCTGGAAACGACATCAATAACAGTGATATGCTTACAGCTGGCAGCAGTGTAATTTTGACAGCCGGTAATGATATCGGAAACACTGCTGCAATAACTGCAGCGGAGGCTATTACGATGGATGCCGCGAGCGATATCACAAGTGACGGCACGCTTACGGCTGTTAAGGATGTACAACTGATCGCTGACGGCGGTAATATCAACATCGACGATGGCGGAACTGTCACTTCCAAACAGGGCAGCATCAACCTGGTAACTAAAAATACCGGTGCGGCAGGCCAGGGAGCGATCACGGTCAACGCTGCGCTGGACGCTAAAAATGCTATCAATGTGCTGGCTGATCACGGTGATGTCTTTATCGGGGCAGATGCAACGGCTCAAGATGGTATCCTGACAGTGAACGTGGCAGAAGGCAATATTAAGAGCAATCACTTTGACGGCGGTGAAAATCCTGGCGGCAGCGATGTCAAGCTGACATCGGTTAATGGTTCAGTGGATATTTACACAGGTAAAGGCGATGTTGATCTGCACGAGGTCTATGCTAAAGATAAAGCTTCTGTCGGTACAGAAAACGGCCATTTAAGGTTGTGCAAGATCGACGGCAATATCGTTGTCCTGATCATCAAAGATATGGATAACAACATGGACGTAAAAGAGATCATCGCCGGTAATCAGATCGTTATCAGCGGCAACAAGATTTCGCTGGATGATATTAAACAGCGGGATGATGCTGACGGCATGCTGATCATCAGCCCCGGCGGTGCTGATGCTGACGAGCCGATCGAGAGTTTTAACATTAAGAACATCAACACCGGCAACGGTGTCAGGTTCGACAAACTGTGGGTAAAAAATGCTGACCTGCATGTAGACAGCGGCAGATTTTATATTGACAAATTGGCAGTCGTAGATGTGGCCCATTTCAGCAATCGTGATATGCGGACGGCAGTTTATGGAACACCGGCGCTGCGTGATGGCAGTGACAGCATCTACTGGTACGACCATGCGGCAAATGATCCGAAGCACGATCTGCTGGGCTGGCATAACGACAATTATCTGGGCAACTGGATGCACCTGTACTTTACCGATAAATATCGGACACAGATCAGCAACGGTGTGTTACTATCGCTGAAGGATCATTATTATGCTCATAACCAGAGATTCACAGGTGAAGATCATCTGCGCTTCCTGAAAAAGGAAATGCCGCTGGATGTACATGAAAAGAATAATAATCCCAGGATTTCGCTCTATCAACGCTTTGCTTTGTACGAGCTGCCTGAAGCGGAACAGCAGGAAGGTGCTGAAGCTTCTATAGTAGTAGCGGAAGATGTATAGGCTGAGCGGCAAAAAATAGTGGAGGCGGCCTGGAGCCGTCTCTATAATCAAAAGGAGCTATGCAGATGAATAAAAAAGCAGAAGATTTAAAAAAATATTTAGAAACGAAGGCTATCACCTGCTTTACTGTAGAAGAGATCGATGATGACCAGCTCAACACGGTGGTGTTCAGATCGACAATAGAGGTAGAAGGGGTGCAGCTGCCTACGATTATTATTTTAGACAGCAGCATCTATGGTATGGTAAGGGTACTGATAGCGCCGAGCGCCTTGAAAGAGAGTAATGAACTTGACCTGCTGCGGCAGATCAACAGCACTAACAGTAAATACAAGGTGTTTAAATATTATTTGGGCGAAAACGGTGAATTGTATTTGGAAAGCTGTATTTTGCTGCCTAAAGGCAAATCAGAAGGCGATCTGATCTACACCGTGCTGGATGTTATCATCAAACATTTACAAGACGAGTATAAAAGTCTTATGAAGTTGATCTGGCAGTGAGCTGCGGCTCAAAATCAGCTGCTGCTATGACAGATCAGTAAAAACTAAAACAGCTGCTTTCTAAAAATATAGAAAGCAGCTGTTTTTATAATGTGGTTTATTCGCCTAAATAATCTTTGGCGACGATGCTGCTCAGCAGCTCAAGTCGTACCAGGGCATCGTCGATATCGCGCCCCAGCAGATCACGGATCTGGTTAAGACGGTATAAAAGTGTATTACGGTGAATAAACAGTGCCTGTGATGTTTTAACAAGATTGCCGTTGCAGTATAAGTACTGACGCAGCGTTTCCAGAAGCTCCGAATTATTTTTGCTGTCATGCTGCAGGAGCACACCGAGATTATAGTGATAGTATTCGCGGATTTCTTCTTTATCATCAATTTTAAACAGCAGGCGGTATAAACCAAGCTGGGAATAGTAGACAATGTGATTGCTGCGTCCCATCTTTTTCCAGAGCAGCAGCGCTTTCTGCGCTTCCTGATAACTGATTTTGATCTGTTCGACATCGGCGTAAGGACGGCCAAAGCTGAGGTAAAGGTTGCTGCCGCTGTAGAGCTGGCTTAAAAGACCGCAGACAGTTTCCAGATAAGCTGCCGCCTCAGCTGCTTTTTCCTGTGTAGGCGCGCTGGCAAGGCAGATCACATTATTGCCGTAGACCAATGTGGTGACCGGCAGCTGTTTCTCTTTACAAAGACTGTCGACAGAATGCTGCAGTTTATCTTCAAGACTGTCATGGCCTGCATCTGTCATGATTTCATCAGCGGGGTGACTGACGTTAAAAACAGCAATAAATTTATATTCCAGTAAGTGGATATCGTTGATGATCGCCGTATCAAGCATTTGCCGGTAATCAACATCGGAAGCAAAAAGCAGGCGGCCCAGAAAGTTTTTTGACTTTTTGATTTCAAATTTATCACGCATTATCAGGTCGGTTATTTCGCGCGTTACATCAATCAGCTTTACGTCCCAGGGCATTTCAAAAAGCGGGAAATCGGCTGCGTCGGCCTGGGCCAGCAGTTCTTCTGGAATAGAGTTGATATATTCATTGCCGACCAAGATTACAAGACCGGCTAATTTTTTCTGGATACATTCTAAAATGAGATCCTTAAGTTTATCGGCGCTGTGCACAATGCCGGTAATAAACAGCAGCTCGCCGCCGTGTACCCATTGCGAGACAGTTGAAGTCTGTCCTACGTAGGGCCAGGTGACCGTACGGTCCAGGCCGTTTGGCCCGGCAACCAGCTTGATACGTTCAAAATATTTTAAAGTCAATAGATCCTGACAGGTAACAGACATGGTAGGCCTCCTTGTGGTCGAATAGTCAAATGCTTATTTTATTATATCAAATTCCAATACTCGGCAGCAGGAAATTTAAGCGGACGAATAAAGTGTAGCTAGTGTTACAAAAATTATTTATTATTATTTATACTCTAAAACATGAATTTTCAGAAACTGCGTGCTATAATTAAAGTAATAAGAAAAATAATAATTTATGGGAAGGTGTGAGTTATATGACGGCAGAATTCAAAAAATGCTGGATGCTTAAAATTTATACGGGCGAGGACGTTATAGTAGGCAACGATCCCCTGTACAGAACGATTCTTGAAGAAGCCCGCCGTTTAAAGATCGCCGGCGCTACCGTCATTAAAGGTATCGAAGGTTATGCGACCGAAGTGCGTGGGATCGACCGTCGTCCGGTATCACTTTTTACCGGTGTTTCCAACCTGCCTGTTTTGGTGACGATCGTCGATCAGAAAGAAAATTTGGAAAAGCTGATCCCGTTTTTAGAGAAAAAGGCTACGCATGCGCTGGTGTTGTTTGAAGAAAGTACGGCTTTGGTTACTGACTATATGCGTCAGGTGATTGCCAAACGTCAGGCTGACGGGCTGGAAAAATAAGTTTTGCCCTTATAAAAAATTTAGCCGCAGGTTTTACAGCCTGCGGTTTTTTATGCCCGACAGCGTATTTATCGGCAGGACTTAGCAGGATTTTTCGGGAAGATTGCGAATAATAATAAGTGGTTTACTATGCCTGAAGGAGGGTATGCAAATGGATATGAATCAGGAAACTAAGGTCACTGTCATTGACGACCGGCTGCGTCAGGAGGAAGCTGAAACTTTGTGCCGTTGGGCTGCTGCCCGCGCCGGGGTTATCGTTGTTGCTCCGTTGCTTGGAACAATGGCGCTGATTGCTAATGATGTGTATCTGGTGATAAAATTAGGCAGTGTTTATGAAGAAGAAATCGGAGAAAAGGCGGCCGTAAGCCTGCTGAGTTCTTTAGGAGCTTATTTTGTAGGCAGTACGCTGACGACACTGATCCCGTTTGCTCCCTTGCAGATACCTGTAGCTGTAGGGACTACCTATGCGCTGGGACGGGTCGTTACCGAATGGCTGAAGGCCGGTAAACCGGCGGACCTGAGTCCGTTTAAAACTGTGTATGATGATGCTTTGCGTGAAGCAAAGAAAAATATTGAGCTTTTTAAAAATGACCCTAAAAAAGATGAACCACTGGGTGATGAAAGTAAAAAATACGATTTGTGATCAAACCATAATGAATGGAGGTCCTTTATGTACGAGAACTATGATGTAGCGATTATCGGCGGTGGCCCTGCGGCTGTTTTCGCAGCTTATGAATTTACTCTGAAATATCCGACGGTCAGTCTGATCATGCTGGAGGAAGGCAATCCAATCGAACGGCGTCAATGTCCGCTGGCTGCAAAAAAAGTGGATCATTGCCTGCGTTGTGTCCCTTGTGATATCATGCGCGGTTTTGGCGGTGCCGGTGCTTTTTCAGACGGTAAGTATAATTTTACGACTGAATTCGGCGGCTGGCTGAGCGAGTATATTCCGGAAAAGACGGTAATCGAGCTGATTGATTATGTTGATGAGCTTAATTGCCGTCATGGCGCTCCCGGCGAATATTTCAGCACAAAGAACAGTACTATCGGCGGTCTGGCGCTGGGACATGATCTGCATCTTTTAAACGCCAAGGTCCGGCATCTGGGGACTGAAAATAACCTTATTATTATGGAGCATATTTATAAATATCTGGCTGAGCGAATGGAGATCCGCTGTAATACCCATGTGGAAACTATCAAACGGCACGGTGACGGTTTTGAACTGGGCGTTCGCGGCGAGGATAAAGCTGATATTCGCTGTGATTATCTGATCGCTGCTCCCGGACGTGCCGGTGCGGAATGGTTTACCGAACAGTGCCGCGGACTGGGATTGTCCTTTATTAACAATCAGGTCGACGTAGGCGTGCGGGTAGAGGTGCCGGCGCAGGTCTTTAAACACATTACTGACGAAGTCTATGAAGCTAAGCTGGTCTACCGGACACGGCAGTATAATGATCTGGTCCGTACTTTCTGCATGAATCCCAACGGTTATGTAGTGGCCGAAAATACTGACGGCATCATTACAGTCAACGGGCACAGCTTCCGCGATCCCAAGCTGCACAGTCATAATACGAATTTTGCTTTACTGGTCAGCAATAAATTTACAGAACCGTTTACTGAACCGCATCAATACGGCAAACGTATCGCTTCTTTTTCCAATATGCTGGGCGGCGGCGTGCTGCTGCAGCGTTTCGGCGATTTGATCAAAGGCCGGCGTACTAATGAAAGACGTCTGGAAAAGAGCTTTACTAAGCCTACCTTGTCGGCTACGCCCGGCGATTTGAGCCTGGTGCTGCCTAAACGCCATTTGGATAATATCATCGAAATGATTTATGCGCTGGATAAGGTGGCGCCGGGGATGGCTAATGCCGATACCCTGCTTTACGGTGTAGAGGTAAAATTCTACAGTGCGCGTCTGGAACTTGATGATAAGCTGGAAACTAAGATCCCGAACCTGTTCGCCGTCGGCGACGGTGCCGGTATCACCAGGGGGTTGTCACAGGCCAGTGCGAGCGGAGTCCATGTTGCCCGCCAGATCGGCGCGCGGCTATGCGGAGGAGCGGATTAATTTTATGATGAACGGAGCAAAGTCATGACCTTGCCTCTTATCAGTATGCGGCAGATAACGAAACGGTTTCCCGGCGTTATCGCCAACAATAAAATAAATTTGGAATTGTATCCCGGTGAGATACATGCGCTCTTGGGTGAAAACGGCAGCGGTAAAAGTACTTTGATGAGTATCCTTACAGGTCTTTACAAGCCTACAGAAGGCTGTATCATGGTTGGCGGGGAGGAAGTAAAGTTTGCTTCGCCTGCTGACGCCATTGCCAGCGGTATCGGGATGGTACATCAGCATTTTAAACTGATCGAATCTTTTACGGTAGCTGAGAATATCGTTCTGAGCCAGAGCAAAGGCGGTTTTTTGCTGAAACCGGAGCAGATCATAGCAGATATTGAAAGTCTGGGTGAGAAATATGGACTGCAGGTAGATCCGCGGGCCTATGTCTGGCAGCTTGGTGTGGGAGAAAAACAGCGTGTGGAGATCTTGCGGATGCTTTATCATCGCAGCCGGGTGCTGATCCTGGATGAGCCTACGGCTGTTCTGACGCCGCAGGAGACACGCGAGTTGTTCGTCAATCTGAGAAAGATGGCAGACGACGGCTGTGCGGTAGTTTTTATTTCCCACAAACTCAACGAAGTCGAGGAATTGGCCGACCGAGTAACTGTTTTGCGCGGCGGCTGTGTAACCGGCAGCGCCGCAAAAGAAGATATGCGTCGCGACAAGCTGGTGCAGATGATGATCGGCCGCGAGGTGCTGAATACCTATGAAAAAAACTGCGAGCACTGCGGTGAAGTGGTGCTGCAGCTGGAGCAGGTTTCAGCTCTCAATGATATGAATACGGTTGGACTGAACAATGTCAGGCTTGCAGTCAGAGCTGGTGAAATTTATGGTATCGCCGGAGTATCTGGCAACGGTCAGCGCGAGCTGGCTGAGGTACTTGCCGGACTGCGGCCGTCGATGGGCGGAAAAATATTTTTTTACGGACAGGACCTTACCAATAAAAAACCGAAAGAAATGATCGAAGCAGGTATCAGTTATGTGCCGGAGGATCGTCTGGGTATGGGGCTGGTGCCAAATCTGGATTCTGTCAATAACGTGATCCTGAAAGAATATGACGGTAAATTTTCCAAAGGCTGGCGGATTCGGCGTGAAGCTGCTATAGCGGCGACAAAACGTATCGTAGAAGATTTTGATGTGAAGCTGGGATCGATTTTCCAGCCGGTGAAGATGATGAGCGGCGGCAATCTGCAAAAACTGCTGCTGGGACGCGAGATAGCCGCTAAACCCAAGCTGATGATCGTACTGTACCCGGTACGCGGCTTGGATATAGGTGCTATCGAAGCAGTGCACAAGCTGCTGCTGCAGCTGAAAGAAGAACAGACTGCGATCATTCTGGTATCGGAAGAGCTGGAGGAAATCGCAAAGCTGGCTGATCGTGTAGGCGTTATGTTTGCCGGGCAGATTTTAGGTGAATTCCCTGTCAGCGAAATGGATACAGAAAAAATCGGTGCTTTGATGGCGGGTATTACCGAAGCGGGAGGTGCGGGCGTATGAAGCTGGTAATGGAAAAACGTCTGGCACCCAGTCCGCTGATGCGCTCGCTGGTGCCGGTGGTGGCAGCTTTCGCCGCTCTGGTTTTCTGCGGTATCTTTTTTGCAGTGACGGGGCGCGATCCTTTTGAGGTATATTATGCCATGTTCAGCGGTGCGTTAGGTTCTGAGTATGGTATTTCGGAAACGATCGTCAAAATGATACCGCTGGCGATGTGCGGATTAGGCATTGCCATTGCCTTCAGGATGCAGATCTGGAATATCGGCGCTGAAGGGCAGTTTTATATGGGAGCCTGTGCGGCCAGCTGGCTGCCGCTGACTTATCCTGACCTGCCTTCTATGATCATGCTGCCGGGCATGCTGCTGTTGGGAGCTGCGGCAGGCGGGATGTGGGGACTTTTAGCCGGGTGGTTCAAAACCAAGTGGCTGGTCAGCGAACTGATTACGACGCTGATGATGAATTATATTGCAATTTTATGGGTCAATTATCTGGTCTATGGTGCGTGGCGTGATCCCAAGGGCTTGAATTTTCCTTTGACAGCGGCCTTCAGCGAGTCGGCTTTGCTGCCCTCTTTCGGAGATCTGCGCGTACATGCCGGTATCATTATTGTATTTGTTTTAGCGGCAGTTCTGGCAGTAGTTTTTCGTGATTCCCGCTGGGGCTACGAGACACTTGTTATTGGTTCCAATCCTACTGCTGCCCGTTATGCCGGGATCAATATTCCCAGAAATGTTTTGCTGGTGATGCTGCTAAGCGGTGCTGTCTGCGGGATGGGCGGCATGATTGAAGTCAGCGGCATCGTTGGCAAGCTGCAGCCGGGTATCAGTCCCGGTTATGGTTATACGGCGATTATTGTGGCCTGGCTGGCGCGGCTGCATCCGGCAGCGATTATCGTAGTAGCTTTTTTGTTTGCGATTATCCATGTCGGCGGGTTTATGGTGCAGACACTGGGGATTCCTTCGGCTGTGGCAACAATGCTGCAGGGAGCTATTTTATTCTTTGTCGTCGGCGCTGATATCTTTACCAATTATCAGCTGCGCCTGATCAAAAATGAAGGAGGCGAAGAGAGTGAATGAGACATTGCTCATTTCAATTTTAGCTGCCTCTATTACGGCCGGTACCCCTATTTTGTTTGCTGCGCTGGGTGAACTGATTTCCGAGCGAGCTGGTGTTACCAATCTGGGTGTGGACGGGATGATGCTGGTCGGTGCCTGTGCCGGGTTCATTGCCGCTCAGCAGACGGGCAGTCTTCTAAGTGGTGTTGGGATGGCGCTGCTGGCAGGTTCATTGATGGCGCTGATACACGCTTTTCTGACTGTCACCCTGCGGGCAAACCAGGTCGTCAGCGGTTTGGCGCTGACCTTGTTTGGCACGGGTCTATCCGGTTATCTGGGTTTGGATTATGTGGGGCAGCAGGCGACTGTTGTTTTCAGTAAGCTGGATGTACCGGGGCTCAGTGAGATCCCGGTGCTGGGGCCGGTACTGTTCAGGCAGGATCTGCTGGTTTACTGCAGTTATATTTTAGTGGCTGCTGTTGCTTTTTATCTGTACCGTACAAGAGCAGGGCTGTTTATGAGGGCTTTGGGAGAAAATCCGGCTGCTGTAGATGCTGTAGGCGTCAATGTTTTTGGACTGCGGTATTTATATGTGATCATGGGCGGCGCTTTAGCCGGTTTGGGCGGCGCGTATTTGTCGCTGGCTTATGCTCCCTGCTGGCTGGAAAATATGACGGCCGGACGCGGCTGGATTGCTCTGGCGCTTGTCACCTTTGCCACCTGGCGGCCGCTTCGCGTGGTGCTCGGGGCCTATCTCTTTGGCGGCGTCACGATGCTGCAGTTCAACATGCAGGCCGTCGGCATTGAGATTCCCTCGCAGATTATGTCGATGACGCCTTATCTTGCGACAATACTCGTGCTGGTGTTGATCAGTCGCAACCCCAAATGGATTGCCATGAACGTTCCCGCAAGCCTTGGGAAAACGTTCAATCCCGGCAACTGACGTTGTTTTTGTAGAATTTTCAAAACCATTTCCCTTTCTTTCGAGGACATACGCCATGATGAAGAAACTTGCTCTTGCGCTTGCCGCCGCTTCCTGCGTCGCGCTCACCGGGTGCGGGGACGAAGCCAAGACCAACGCCGGCGCTCCCGCCGCCGACCAGAAGAAGGCCGCCGCGGCCGCGCCCCAGGACAAGGCCGACGCCGGCGTTCT
>OLIX01001840.1_pt1 | contig 17100 bp, 10 predicted proteins | sample 1601331 | NCBI WGS metagenome assembly OLIX01 (sample SAMEA2452120, study PRJEB22498) | human gut metagenome | biome: human feces; feature: human gut; material: feces | place: Australia | collected 2012 | reverse complement strand
CTTATGCATTCTTCGTGTTGTATGCAAATATTGATGAATTTGATGCAACCAAATATACACTGGATTATGAGAAACTTTCCGTTATGGATAAATGGCTTCTCTCCAAACTCAATACACTGATTAAGACTGTAGATAATAATCTGGGTAATTATCGTATTCCGGAAGCTGCAAGAGCACTGGATGAATTTGTAGATGAGATGAGTAACTGGTATGTAAGACGTTGTCGTGAGCGTTTCTGGGCAAAGGGCATGGAGCAGGATAAGATCAATGCTTATATGACTCTTTATACTGCACTGGTAACTGTATGCAAGGTAGCAGCGCCGATGATTCCTTTCATGACAGAAGAAATTTACCAGAACCTGGTATGCAGCATCGACAAGAGTGCGCCGGAAAGCATCCATCTTTGCGACTATCCGGTGGCAAACGAGAGCTGGATAGACAGTGAATTAGAGAAAAATATGGACGAAGTATTGAAAATCGTTGTTATGGGCCGTGCCTGCAGAAATACTGCGAACATCAAGAACCGTCAGCCGATTGGAAATATGTTTGTAAAAGCACCATTTGAATTATCCGAATACTTTACAGAGATTATCGAAGATGAGCTGAATGTAAAGAAAGTGACATTTACAGAGGATGTCAGTGCATATACTAGCTATACCTTCAAACCACAGCTTCGTACCGTTGGACCGAAATTCGGTAAATATTTAGGTCAGATTCAGAAAGCACTTGCAGAATTAGACGGCAACAAGGCAATGGCTGAGCTTAAGAGCACAGGTGCACTGAAACTTGACAGTATAAGCGACGAAGTTGTATTATATGAAGAGGATTTACTTATCACCATGACACAGCAGGAAGGTTACATGACAGAAGGTGATAATGAAGTGACCGTAGTTCTTGATACGAACCTTACTCCGGAACTTTTAGAGGAAGGAATGGTAAGAGAATTAATCAGCAAAATCCAGACAATGCGTAAGGAAGCAGGATTTGAAGTAATGGATAAAATTACTGTTTCTTATAAGGCAGATCAGAAAGTAAAAGACATCTTCGCAAAATATGGGGAAGAAATTGCAAAAGAAGTTCTGGCTGAGAGTGTTGTGGCTGATACGGTGAGCGGATATCAGAAAGAATGGAACATTAATGGTGAAACGGTTGTGCTTGGCGTGGAAAAGAAATAAGCAGAATAAAGATAAGGGAGCGGAGCTGACAGTGGCTTGCTCCCTTTTTGCACAAAAAACACCGGAATCGAAACAAAAGGAGAACATTATGAAAAGCAAAATGTTTGAAAAGGAAACCTTCAAAAAAGAGGTAGTTGAGAACGTAAAATACCTCTATCGTAAGACAATGGATGAAGCAAGCGAGCAGGAAATTTTCCAGGCAGTATCCTACGTTGTAAAAGATGTAATCATTGACCAGTGGCTTGCAACCCAGCAGGAATTTGATAAAGCAGATCCAAAGATTGTATACTATATGTCCATGGAGTTCTTAATGGGCCGTGCATTAGGCAATAACCTGATTAACTTAACGGTATACAATGAAGTGAAAGAAGCTTTAGAGGAAATGGGAATCAACTTAAATGCCATAGAGGATCAGGAGCCGGACCCGGCACTTGGAAATGGTGGACTGGGAAGACTTGCTGCCTGCTTTATGGAATCTTTGGCAACTCTGGGATATCCGGCATATGGTTGTGGAATCCGTTACCATTATGGAATGTTCCGTCAGAAAATAGAAAATGGTTATCAGGTAGAAGAACCGGATAACTGGTTACAGAATGGATATCCATTTGAATTAAAACGTCCGGAATACAATTTCGAAGTAAAATTTGGTGGATATGTACGTGCAGAGGCACAGCCAGATGGAAGAACCAGATTCGTACAGGAAGGCTATCAGTCTGTAAAAGCAATTCCTTATGATATGCCAATCGTAGGTTATAACAATAATGTAGTAAATACATTGATGATCTGGGATGCAGAGCCAATGGAATGCTTCGAGCTGGATTCCTTTGATAAAGGTGATTATCATCGTGCAATCGAACAGCAGAACCTTGCAAAGAACTTAGTAGAAGTTCTCTATCCGAATGATAACCATATCGCAGGAAAAGAGCTTCGTTTAAAACAGCAGTACTTCTTTGTATCTGCCAGCTTACAGCGTGCCATTGCAAGATTTAAGAAGAATCATCCAGACATTCATATGCTTCCTGAAAAAGCAGTATTCCAGATGAATGATACCCATCCAACCGTAGCAGTTGCAGAGTTAATGCGTATCTTACTGGATGAAGAAGGCTTGGAGTGGGATGATGCATGGAATATTACAACAAAATGTTGTGCATATACCAACCATACCATCATGGCAGAAGCATTAGAGAAATGGCCAATCGAGATTTTCTCAAGACTGCTTCCTAGAATTTACCAGATTGTAGAAGAAATCAACCGTCGTTTTGTACTGGAAATCCAGCAGAAATATCCTGGAGACAACCACAAGGTTGAGAAGATGGCAATTATATATGATGGTCAGGTAAAAATGGCTCATCTGGCAATCTGTGCAGGATATTCTGTAAATGGTGTAGCGGCACTTCATACAGAAATCCTTAAGAAACAGGAATTAAAAGATTTCTACGAGATGTTCCCGGAGAAATTTAATAATAAGACCAATGGTATTACACAGCGTCGTTTCTTAATGCATGGAGATCCATTACTTGCAGACTGGGTAACCAAATATGTTGGAAAAGACTGGATTACAGACCTTTCCCGCATCAAGAGATTAGAGTTCTATGCAGATGATGAAAAGGTTCAGCAGGAATTCTTAAATATCAAATATCAGAACAAGCTGCGTCTTGCATCTTATATCGAAGAACACAACGGAATTGAAGTAAATCCTCGTTCTATCTTTGATGTACAGGTAAAACGTCTGCATGAGTATAAACGCCAGCTCTTAAATATTCTTCATGTAATGTATCTTTACAATGAATTAAAAGAGCATCCGGATATGGAATTCATTCCAAGAACTTTCATTTTCGGAGCAAAAGCAGCAGCAGGCTACCGCAATGCAAAACTTACCATCAAATTAATCAACTCTGTTGCAGATGTCATCAACAATGATAAGTCCATCAACGGCAAGATCAAGGTAGTCTTCATTGAGAACTATCGTGTATCAAATGCAGAGATCATCTTTGCAGCAGCTGATGTTTCAGAGCAGATTTCTACTGCATCTAAGGAGGCATCTGGTACTGGTAACATGAAGTTTATGTTAAATGGTGCAATCACCTGCGGTACACTTGACGGTGCAAACGTAGAGATTCTTGAGGAAGTTGGCAAGGACAACGCTGTTATCTTTGGTATGACCGCAGATGAGGTTATCAATTATGAGAAGAATGGCGGCTATGATCCAATGCAGATCTTCAACGAGAATCAGGAGATTCGTCAGGTTCTTATGCAGTTAATCAATGGCTTCTATTCACCACAGGATCCGGAGCTGTTCCGCGATATCTACAATTCACTGCTTAATACCTACAGCAGCGACCGCGCAGACACATACTTCATCCTCAAGGATTTCATGTCCTATCATGAGGCACATATGAAGATTAACGAGCTGTATCAGGATCAGACAAGATGGGCACACATCGTTATGATGAACACCGCATGCAGCGGAAAGTTCACATCTGACCGTACCATCCAGCAGTATGTTGACGAGATCTGGGAGCTTGACAAGGTAACAGTTGAACTGTAATGAATTGGAAATATGCGTTGCATGTATAAAATTGTGCAATGCAGAAAACAATAAGATAGAAGTTTAAATGCCATCGGGGGCAGGGTAATGCGGCGTTAAAAGTCACATTCCCTGTCCCTGTTTGTTTTATGAAAGGAGAAAATCATGAGAAAAACAGGACTTATTATTTTAATGACAGCGGCAGCACTCTCTATGAGCGCATGCGGCAGAAATGAAAAGCCAGAGTCAACAAAGCCATCAGGCACAGTGGCAAATGAAAAGGAAACCGTAAAGAAAACTGAGAAGGAAACCGATAAAGCAACTGAAAAGAAGACAGAAGCGCAGACTGAGGATCAAACAGAAAAAGAGACAGAAACAAAAGAGACATTATCTGAGAGTGAATCAGAGGCAGCAGCAACTGATGAAAACGTTTTGCAGTTAGATGCAGAGCTTAGTGAGCTGTTAGATAAGATGTATGCAATCAAGGGACCAGATTTTGATGTGGAAACTGACACTGTTGATTTTGATGATGAGTATGCAGTGTCTTCCTATACAGGTCTGACGATGGATGATGTGAAAAAGCTTGATGCAGCAATTGTATCTGAGCCAATGATGGGTTCACAGGCATATTCACTTGTGCTTGTTAGACTTAAGGATAAGGCAGATGCAGCTGATATTGCACAGAAAATGGCAGATGGAATTAATCCGCGCAAGTGGGTATGTGTAGAGGCAGATGAGCTGACTGTAGTATCAAAGGATAATATTATTATGCTTTTTATGGCAGATCATGAGCTTTACAGCATGGACGATGCTGTAGCTGCGTTCACAGAGGTATGTGGTAATCCAGACAATACCTGTCAGCCAAAATAAAAAAATAAAATGTTATTTTCCGGACTTCCATTTTTATATTATTTCCTTCCGGCGGTGCTGGTGTGCTATTTTGCAGCACCGCGGAAATTGAAAAATGCAGTACTTTTTGTGTTCAGCCTGATTTTTTACGGATGGGGAGAGCCGCGCTATATTGTGCTTATGATTGTGTCAATTGTGAGTGGTTTTGTTTTTGCACTTATGATTGAAAAAAAACAGAATAAAAAAAGCGGACTCATCCTCATGTGGATATCTGTGGCAGTCAGCCTGTCATTTCTTCTTATATTTAAATATGCTGATTTTTTAATTGAAAATGTGAATCAGCTGCCAGGTGTGTCACTGCCTCTTTCTAAGCTGTCTCTTCCAATAGGAATAAGTTTTTATACATTTCAGATCATCAGTTATACGGTAGATGTCTGGAGAGGAGATACTAAAGCCCAAAGAAACATTATTTCATTTGGAACATATGTATCGCTGTTTCCGCAGCTGATTGCGGGACCGATTGTGCGATACACGGATATTGAAAGAGAGCTGCAGGAAAGAAAGCATAGCGTAACACTTGCTGCATCAGGCATAAAGCGATTTTTGATAGGATTAAGCAAGAAGGTACTGATTGCAAATGTACTGGGAGAACTGACAGATATCTGTCTAAAAACATCGCAGCCAAGCATATTATCTTGGTGGATGTATGCAGCAGCGCTTGTACTTCAAATTTATTTTGATTTTTCAGGCTACAGTGATATGGCGATTGGACTAGGCCGCATTTTTGGCTTTCAGTTTCCAGAAAATTTTTATTATCCTCTGATTAGCCGCAGCGTAAAAGAGTTCTGGCGCAGATGGCATATCAGTCTTGGCAGTTGGTTTCGCGACTACGTTTACATTCCTCTTGGAGGAAGCCGCGTAAAGACTGGACTTTATGTGAGAAATGTCATAGCCGTGTGGATGCTTACAGGACTGTGGCATGGCGCATCATGGAACTTTGTCTTATGGGGAGCGGGTTTTGGAGTGCTTCTTTTGTGCGAGCGATTTTTATGGGGAAAATGGCTGGAACGAATACCGTCTATTATTTCACATTTGTATTTGCTTTTTATTATTTTACTTAGCTTCATTCTTTTTTCAGCAGACACAATACCACAGGCTATGCAGCGAATAGGCGGATTGTTTGGTGCAGGAAAATTGCCAGTCATATCAGTACAAAGTGTGTATTATCTAAGAAGCTATGGACTGCTGCTTATTTTTGCAGCAATCGCAGCAACACCGCTGCCAGTGACAGCATTTAATAGATTTATGAAAACAAAGGCAGGAAGTATTCTTAATTGGGTGATTCCGATTGTGCTTGTAGGACTATTTTTGCTGGCAACTGCCTTTTTGGTGGACGGTTCATATAATCCATTTTTATATTTTAGGTTTTAAGCATTGGGGAGAGTTTATGATAAAAAAAGAAAAACAACAGGCTATTGTCACATTGCTTATAACAGGACTTACATTTGGAATACTTTGCCTTGCAGCATGGTTTCATACGCCAAATCAGATATCTGTCTCTGAGCGAAGACGTCTGGCACAGCTTCCCGCGCTTACAAAAGACAGTGTGGGAAAGGGAAACTTTATGAGTGGCTTTGAGCGCTACAGTCAGGATCAGTTTCCATTTCGTGAAGCATTCAGAAAGCTAAAAACGAAAGCGCTGTTTTCTTTGTATCAGCAAAAAGATGTTCATGGAATTTATGTTGCAGACGGCTACGCAGCATCAATAGAAAGCGAAATCAATGAGGCTTCTGTGTTGCATGCAGTTAATGCATTTGAGCATGTCTATACACAGTATTTAAAAAATGGCAGCCATGAAATTTATGCAGCAATAGTACCAGATAAAGGATATTATCTTGCGGCGAAAAATGGGTATCCAGTGATGGATTATGATAAGTTTTTTAAATACTTTGAAAATGGGATGCCATATGCAAAGTTTATTGATCTTACACAGACGCTGTCTCTTGAGGCATACTATTTTACAGACAGTCATTGGCGTCAGGAAGCACTGATAGAAACAGCCAACCAGATAAAAAGAAATATGAAAAATGATACTTTATCAGATGACTATGATATTTGTCAGGCAGCAGATTCTTTTTATGGTGTATACAGCGGCCAGGCGGCACTTCAAGTAACACCTGATAAGATTATGTATATAGACAGTGAAATCATTTCACAGGCACAGGTTTATAATTATGAGACGAAAAAGACAGGCGCTGTTTATGACAAGGATAAGCTGACAGGCTATGATCTTTATGATTTTTTCCTGTCAGGTCCATCAGCACTTCTTAGGATTGAAAATCCTAAGGCAGCAGAAAAGAAAAATCTAATCGTCTTTCGTGATTCCTATGGCAGCAGTCTGATTCCTCTTTTAATTGATTCCTACAGCAGTATAGTGGTTGTAGATCTTCGTTATATAGCGCAAAAAAAACTGGGAGAATTAATTGATTTTGAATCAGTTGAAATGGCAAATGCAGACGTGTTGTTTTTATATGGCACGATTCTATTAAATGACAGCAGTACAATTAAAAAATAAAAAAATCCAATAGGCGGCATATTCATCCGGCCTATTGGATTTTTTATTTATTGATAATCAAAAATCCACTCCAAAAAATCAATTGAAGTCTGAAGTCTTGACGTGTTGACAGCAATTCCAAGGTAACATGGTGTACCTAACAGACAATTTTTATTTACGATACGAGTATCACTAACATCTATTGCAGCTGCGTACTGGCCAAGAACCTTGCCTGCTTCATCAGTGCGGCTTAAGTAAAGGATACGATCCTGTTCCTTTAAGTACTGGAAGAATGCTGGCGGAAGTGTTTCCTCGAGATCGGCAAATAAGGTATTATCTTCCTCACCGACACCATAATAATTGACAAACGCAGTATTGCCGCCGAGTACATCAAGATCGTGGGCGGCTGCCATTGCCATTACCTTCATCATAGAGGTATAGGAAGCCTCGTCTGATCCGCTAAAGTCAAGATATTCTGTCAGATTAAAACTGATCTGATAGTCTTTAAGGCTCATATCCTCATAGGCGGCAAATTCTTTTTCAAGGGAATCAACATCAGCATTATCTGATAAGTAGTTGTTATAAACATGAACCTGCACGATAAATGGACGGCTGTTTCTGATTACGGACATGGTGATACTAATCACAATGGCGATCACACCTATGATCACAAAGACTGGAACCTTGTAATAGCTCCAGAAATATTCCCATCCATCCTTAAAGCCCATTGACTTCATTTTAGCAATTTCAGATTTAAAACTGCGTTTTTCACTTTTTACCGGGTTAAATTCCTCCTTTTTTGGTTGTTTTTTGCTTGGGTCATCTGCTTCAATTCTCATATTTTAATCCATGCCTTTCTGTGGTATAAGAAGTATGATACTAGTGTAACACAGTTTTTGCGATATGGAAATGAAAATAGTATGATTAGTATAAAATAATCATAAAATCTGCATCATTCGTTTGCATTTTTAGGAATCCTCATATATAATAAAATCTATGAGCGGCAAATAAAAAATATAGCCGTCCGGGAGCGTCTGCGTGATCGCAGCGCAATATGTGAAAAAGGAATAGAGGTACTTATAATGGGAAGCTTGTTTAATCTTGACAATCCAATTTGGCGGTTTATGGGAAAACTCGTAGATGTGTTTATCCTGACACTTTTGTGGGCTGTCTGCTGTATCCCGATCATTACGATTGGACCAGCATCAACTGCGGTGTATTATGTAACACTGAAACTTGTGAGGGACGAGGAGTCGTACACAGTAAGAAGCTTCTTTAAGTCCTTCAAGGAAAACTTCAAACAGGGAAGTGTGATCGGTATCATCATGACACTGCTTCTTGTATTCTTCTTGTATGATATTTATGCATACTTTATGATGGGTACACAGATTAGCCGTATTCTTGGAATTGTATTCCTTGGAATTTTCTTACTTTATCTGATCACACTTGTTTATGTATATCCGCTTCAGGCAAAGTTTTACAATAAGATTCGCTTCACACTCAGAAATGCACTGTTCATCGGTGTAAAGCATATCTTCCGCAGTCTGGCAATGATTATTATTGCAATAGCTGTTATCGTGGGATGTCTGTTCTTCCCACCGTTGATCTTATTAAGCTATGGTCTGATTGCATTTTTACAGTCATACTTCTTGGTAGTAATCTTCGATAAGTATATCCCGAAGGAAGACGAGGCAAATGGTGATTCTGTAGTTGCAGAGGCTAAACGTGAGTTAGAAGCACAGGAAGCAGAAGAAGGCGAGCAGGTTCATATCGTTATGACCCAGCAAGATCAGCAGCCAGCAGATACACAGGTCTTCTCAAGAGAGATGTTTGCATCAAGAGAACCTAAAGAAGAAACAGAAAGCGCAGACACGCAGGATAATAAAGAAGAGCAAAAATAAAAGTAAATGCGAGACAGTTGGTGAAAACCAGCTGTCTTTTTTTGAAAAAAAATTTTGATTTTGTAAGAAATTTATTTGTAGATTTTGTCTTATATGGTATAAGATATTATATTAGAATGCATACAGCCGTAGAGAAGAAAGAGAGGACAGGGGGATGACAGATATTGACATTATCAGGTTGTTGTGGATACGAGACGAGATTGCAATAGAAGAGCTTGAAATAAATTATGGCCATTACTGCAGACAGATTTCATGGGAAATTGTACAGAACCGTGAGGATGTGAGCGAATGTTTAAATGATACTTGGTGGAAAACATGGTGCAGCATTCCGGAAAACAGACCAGATTCGCTTCGAGCATATGTCGCAAGGATCACAAGAAATTTATCGCTTAACAAGATAATTCATAATAAGGCATGGAAACGCGGATATGGAAAAATTAGTGTAATTGAGCAGGAAGTTGGTGATCTTATCGGTGAGGACGCTATTAGCCGTATGATTGACAGAGATGATTTTGTGCAGCGTCTGAATGGATTTCTGGAAAAACAGACAAGAACAGATCGGATGATTTTCGTGCTTCGATTTTGGTATATGGAGACACCACGGGAAATTGCAAAGCATATGGGTTTAAAGGAAAAAAATGTTTATAACACATTGTATCAGATGAGAAAGCGTTTTAGAGTTTATTGGGAACAAAGTGGAAAGGAGGACATTGTTTATGAAAAAGCATGATTTTGAAAGTACGTCTAAGAAAAAAGCAAAAGAGCAAACACCTGAAATGGCAGAGCGGGAACAGGAAATTTTGATGTGGATGGGCGATATCCGTGATGATTTTATCTTAGAGGCGGAGGATTACAAGCACTATCAGAGCGATAAAAATGTGCCAGGATATTTTATTGTAGGCGGTACACTTGCCGCGGCAGCAGCAATTTGTACGGCAATCTTCTTTCAGACAGGCCGAAATCGAATCGATCATTCAAATGTTCCGATGCAGCTTCCGTATCAGACAGAAGAGACAAAGGAAATTGAGTGGGAGACAGAGGAAGAGACGACAGAAGAAGAGACGACACAAGCAGAAACAACAGAAGCAGAAACAACACAAGCAGAGACGACAGAAGCTGCATTACAGGAAACAACAAATGAGAGTGGCTGGCTTAGTAATTCAACAAACTATCAATTTATGGTGCAGACAGATGAAAGTACAGTATCTGTATATAATGCATGGGATGGCAGTCTTAAAACTACTATTGCTGGAAAATTGTTAACAGGGAAAAAGTGTGTTCTTGTAAAGAATGGAGAGCGAGTACCGATAAATAATCTTCAAACGGTGGGCTATCAGATGTATATCGGCGGAGAATTGCAGCTTAGTCAGGAGTTTCATACGTACTGGAATCAGTTGTCAGATACGGTATTTACAAGCAGCGACAGTACACTCTATTCATCAGGAAAGTTGTATAGTATTAATGGTATTGAACTGACACAGGATAATCAGGTATTCAGACGAGTAGGAGATCATATTTATAGCGAAGATTATGTGTATGATTTTGATGGACAGTTACTTGGCGAACATCCGTCATTTACTGCACAATACGAGTTTGGAAATTATGTGCTAGGATGTGATTTTAGTACAAATGAGTATATAATGTTTGATGTTGATACGATGGCAACAGTATGGACTGTCAGTGATTGGCTATACTTAACTGATGCAAATGATCTGCTTAGCTGGGAGACAGCAGATGGACAAGGCATTGTAACAGATTTGATGTTAAATCCAAAATTAAAGGAAGCGGACTGGCTTGCACAAAATGCAGAATGGGAGCCAAATGGAACTAAAATTAGTATTGTATGTGAAAATAAACAGACAGGAGAAGTTATTATTAGCTTAATCGAGAACCAGGAAGGTTCTTCTATATATCATTATTATGCCTGTGACAGTCAGTATAATATAACTGAAGAACTTCCAAAAGAATTTATAGATACTTATTATGAGGATGATACCCGTGTGCCATTAACGTATCAAATTACAGCTGATGGACTTCTGACAATCACGAATTTTTGGACAAAGGAGACAATTGTTACGGCATCCGTTGATCTACAAGGTGGTGAGATTTCTTATATAGATATTACAAATGCAGGCCCAATGTATGGCGTTACAATTAATACGATAAATCCAAACAATATTGTTACTCTGCTGATTTCAAACGGAACTGTCATTTCTGAGTCAAGAGGGCATACAGTTTTGCAGGAGAATGTTGTTAATCTGGATGAAGATACAATTGTTGTCTATGAGAATGGAACAAATCCCAATACATTATATTTTAATGCAAATGGAGAACCGTTAATAGAGCAGGACACAAATGCTATTTACGCAGATCGCTATGCAGTATGTACGATGCAGAATGGTAAGCTTTGTATTACACCGAGAGGGCAATTTGCTTACAACCTTCCAATCGCGGAAGATGAATATTTGGTGCTGACGACAGGAGAAGGCAGAGACAATTGGCTGGGTGGAGATATGGTTCTTGCTTTTGATTCTTCTGGAGAGGAAATTTTAAGACTTCCTGGCTATGGAATTACAGGAAATAGCGCATATATTAGCAATGGAATGATAGTGAACGAAAATACACCGCTTGTTTTGTATACTGAATATGAGGACAAAGCTTCAGATGACAGCGATTATGCGAGTGCACAGATGGGAATCTATTCTCTGAAGGATCGAAAGTGGATTGTGGAGCCGGCTAGGCAGAGCGTGACTCTTTTTACTGATTCTGTGTATATGATAGGATCTGATGTCGGCAATTTGTATCGGACAGACGGAACCTGCATAGAGGAAGGGGCAGAGGATGTGACTGTGCAGGGCAACTTTATTATCAGCAGACGTGCCGTGTATGACAAGACAGGACAGCTGCTGATTATGATTCAGGAAAATGAGAATGTTCTGACCGTGCTGTGCGATGAGATTTTAATAAATGAGTATTTTTCAGATGGCAGTCATTATACGAAATGTGTTAATGCGCAAGGAGAGACCATATGGATAGAGCAATCAGGACTGACATGGACTGGTGGGGAAGCTGGCTGGAGAATTTACAACAGTTGGAACGATATGAATGAAAAAGGACTTTTAACAGCTACGCGTGATGACAATACATTAAAAATTGTTTTGTCAGAAGATGAATTTTTTGCTAAAAATCCAGATGCACAAGGAAATGGTCTGCGTCTTCTTACGGTAACAGCAAATAATGAGGGGAGACACGAGTTCTTTTTACAGACAACATCCGCCGAGCATCAGAAAATATATTATTATCGGTGCGATGATGAATTTAATATAATAAATGCGTATCCGCAAAATCAGATTTATATCGGTAACATGTATGACGAAGTGTGTTTATGGTACTGGGGATTAGATGAAAGTGGCAATGGATTTGTAGAAAATCTTATATGGGGAAATAAAATAAAAGTTGATGCAGAGATCATGAATGAGATCCTGCAATGTTCAGATGTACAGGTTATTCAAGAGGGAAATATATTTGGACTGTTGTTTGATCAAAATAAGAAATTTTTATACGGGACAGATAACGATACTCATCTTATCAGTGAGAATGGCAAAATCATGGCACGCATGGCGAGCCAGAGTAATACAGGTGCAGCAGGAGTCGACATACTTTCAATTGCATATGCAGAAAAAGAGTATTCTGAAATTTTGTATTATTTAGCTGATGGCACAATGCTTGATGGTTACGGCACAATTTTATTTATGAATGAACAAATGAAATGTGTTCAGGAAGTAGGTTGTATCGTAATAAGAGACAGCATGGGAAATGTGCGCAAAGAAATTGATATGATACCAGGGTCAAAAGGTCAGAAAGCCGATGCAAGCTTGCTTGCAAGAGGTTTTTTGAACTCTTGACCCGCCAAAAATATGAGTAAGTAGCCATTTTTCAAAGAAAAATGAGCGGATTACGAATGTTTTTGAAGATTGCGAGAGTGCAAAGCACGTAGCAATCTGGTATCAAAGGGGTCAAAATACTTTTTGACCCCAACATCATTATATTTTATCCCGCAGCTTTTTTGCTGTCATGTTACCTTATGTCTAAACTTTGCCCTCTTTGCTGCGCTCCCCCTGCTTGTATGCTCTTTTGACTCTGCGAAGGTTAAGTTAATATGAACCATAATGACCTGTCAGGTTTACTACTTCGCTATTGTCATTGATGGCGTAGACACAGTAAAAGCCTGTCTTATCGAGTGGGAAATTATAGGAAAAGTTTCCTGTCGCATAAATACATCTGCGAATTCCGCTTGGCTCAATGATACCTACACGAAGAATTTTTCCAGTTGGCGTAATTGTTCCACCAACCGTAATATGATGTGAACTAGTTTCCCAAAAGTCCTTTGTGGTTCTCATAAAATCACTTGGCAAAGACCAATCAAAATTAGCTGATGCTGCTAACTCAATATCACTCTGATCTTTTTCCGATACATATCCATCAATTGGAAGCACATCAATAAATTCAATGCCTGTATTTACGTAATCTTCTGGATTGATATTGCTGTTATCCTGAGGAACTGTATTATCTGCAGTTACATTTATATCTCCAAGCACCTGAATACCAGCTTCATCTTTTCCCACATCTGTCAATTCATACAGCGCACGATATCCGCCTGCTAAGATACCAGTTGAAGCGAGTGCAGATCCTGCTGAGGTAAATGAAACAGCGACTGCTGCGAGTACGCCAAAGATTTTTGGTTTTTTCATTGCATTTTTCATATTGATCATTTTTTCCATCCTCCCGATTAACTTCATAGGCTGCGTTCCTATTGAGGAATACATGTCTGCCTTATCGTCCTGTCCCTGCATAGAGACACGATACAATACCTCTAAATATGCTTTAATATTTCCTAGGTATTTATTGCAGACCTCCCAGTCACAGGCATATTCATTCCATTGACTCATCTGTGCTGCCAGACCTCTTGTCCATGGATTGAACCAGTGGATAGCTTCAACGACCTTCGCTGCCGTCAAAAACCAGATATCTTTGCGTGTGTAGTGGACTAGTTCGTGAATCATTGTAACACGCTCCACGAATTCATCCGTTTTGCCTTCTGGCAGCACAATCTTTGGATGGACAACGCCAACGGTGATTCCGCCGCAGCGAATCCCTGCCTTCTCACATAACATAACGCGTCCAGAACGCATTTTTGTCTGTCTGCAGATTTCCTGAAAGCGCAGCTGCCGCTCTCTTGATGCTGGAAGCGCATCGCTAAAGCAGTGCCTTGTCATATCCCATTTTTCCTGCAGCGATTCAAAGTTTGCGAAAAAGCCTAAAATCCAAATCACAAATAGCAGCAGACAAATCATTGTAATAACAGGCGTAGTCTGCATAAATCGTCCGTCTAACACCAATATCTCATTGATTATCAATACTGCTCCTAGTCCCAGAGGCAAAAGATATGCCACAATTACGGCACGCAGCAGATAAAATAATAGCCGCGTATATCCTTTGTTCTCTAGTCGTTTTACTGTCTGCAGCCAAACAAATAGCATCAGGCTGCCCCAGACATGTGCTGCCAAAATTGCAAATACTACATCATTGATCCATTTCATCCAACAAGCCTCTTATCTGTTTGATATCTTCTTTAGAAAGAGACTGGTTGTTTGAAAGTGCTGCGATGAACTCGGCCGGCTTGCCGTCGAACCAGAAATTAACCTCGCGCGCTGAGAGCTTTGCCTTGTATTCTTCCTCGCTCTTTTCTGCGTGAATGTAAGAAATTCTGCCTGCACGGCGAGAGCTAATGAAACCCTTTCCGTTTAAGCGGGTAAGGAAGGTTACTACTGTTGTTCTCTTGTAATCTCTCTTGTAACGCTCCTGGATCAAATCAATCAGCTCCGGAACTGAAATATCTCCTTTTTGATCCCAGATTACTTTCATAATCATAGCTTCACAAGCACTTAATGGTTCTCTCTCCATATTCTGACACACCTTTCTACGCGTACCAGATACCTGTCTCCTCCAATAGGAATTTCACACCTAGAATTTACTACACCAGTAATAAAAAGACAAGTGTCACATTTACCACTTGATACTTTTTGTATCATAGTACGCATTCGCAATATTTTTAGTTTCTGTTTTACGTTTAAATCTTTGTAAAGTGCAGCAGTTTGCTGCGAAAATCGCCCCATAATGGACGAATCAGATAGCCGTATTTTTCCAGAATTTCTCCTGTAAAGGTTTCTCCTGTCTCTTCGAGACGATATACGGCCTGTGGCTCAAAGCCTTTTAAATAAAGTTTTCTGCTGTGTGCATTTGGCGTTGAAAGGACTTGAACGTAGGTGACAAGCACTTCGCTCTTATCCTTTGCCGATACAGCCCAACAATCGTACAGATGATTCTCACTGTAGGATGCGATGCGATAATAATCACCCTCACGAACAAGCTCATGATATTTATGGTACATCGCAATTTGCTGTGGAATCTGTTCCCGGTCTTCTTTCGGAATCTTTGTTACATCAAGCTCATAGCCAAAGGTTCCGGCAAGTGCCACGTGACCTCTTGTCTCAAATGGGGTAACTCTTCCGACTGTATGATTCGGACAGTCACTTACATGTGCACCCATTGAGCAAAGCGGATAAATCAGTGAAGTTCCCTCCTGAATCAGCAGACGCTCGATTGCATCGGTATCATCTGAGCACCAGATCTGCGGCGAGTAATACAGCATACCCGGATCAAATCTTGCACCGCCGCCAGAGCAATTTTCTAAAAGCAGATTTGGAAACTCTGTGACAAGACGCTCCTGCAGCTCGTAAACGCCCAAAACATAGCGGTGGAACAGCTCTTCTTTATGATCTGCTGACAGATAGCTGCTTCCAAGGTCGCTTAACTGACGATTCATGTCCCACTTAACGTAGCGGATATTTGCACTGTGAAGGATAGCAGAAACCTGATCGTAAACATAGTCTCTTACTTCCTTTCGTGATAAGTCTAGCACATACTGGCAGCGGCTCTGTGTTGCAGCTCTGCCATCGATATGGATTGCCCAATCCGGATGCGCACGGTACAGATCTGAATCAGGAGAAATCATCTCCGGCTCAAACCAGATACCAAACTCCAGACCAATATTGTTAACCTCATCAACAAGATATTTCAGGCCGCCCTTGATCTTATCTGTGTTTACCTTCCAGTCGCCAAGTGAACTGTCATCATTATTTCGATGACCAAACCATCCATCATCCATGACGAGCATTTCAATTCCGCACGCCTTTGCTTCCTTTGCAATTGCAAGAAGCTTTTGTGTGTCGAAATTAAAATATGTCGCCTCCCAGTTATTGATCAGGATCGGACGCTTGCTATGGTTATACGGACTGCGAATCATGTGGCTTCGATAAAAATCGTGATAACTTCTGGACATCTTTCCAAGACCCTCTGAGGAGTAAACACAAACTACCTCTGGTGCCTGGAATGATGAACCAGGCGTAAGCTGCCAGCAAAATTCCTCAGCTGAAATTCCCATGACCATACGCACCATGTCAAACTGTGTACGTTCTGTCTGCGCGATAAAGTTTCCAGAATACACAAAATGCATTGCGTAAACCTTACCGTGTTCCTGATCGCACCCCTTTGTGACAAGTGCCTGGAACGGATGCTCCTGATGACTGGATTCTCCCTTTAATGAGGACATCAGCTGCTTTCCGTAAGCGAGCTCACGTCTTTGAATGTGGCGCTCTCTTGCCCATGAGCCATGCAGATTTAAAAGTTCGAAGTTTTCATTGTCCATATCCAGACAAGCGCTGTAAACCTTCTCCAAACGAAGCGTCTGTGAACCTTCATTGGTGACATGTGTACTGCGGACAATTACATCTTCCTTCTCAAAAACAGAATACATTAGATCAACGGACAGACCAAGTACCAAATCCTTACAAGTAATCACAAGTGTCTGTACTTCGTCGTCATTTCCAAATGATGCTGGAAGACCTTCTAAGCGAGGCTTACCATTTGTGATGACGTGGGAGAAATAAAGAATTTCTGCTGCCTTGCTTCCTGCTTCATTTCGCACATCAAGACAGCTCTCTCTGTAATCACCGATCCCGCCAGTCGGATATT
>OLIX01001828.1_pt1 | contig 17160 bp, 20 predicted proteins | sample 1601331 | NCBI WGS metagenome assembly OLIX01 (sample SAMEA2452120, study PRJEB22498) | human gut metagenome | biome: human feces; feature: human gut; material: feces | place: Australia | collected 2012 | reverse complement strand
AAATATGTGACTAAAATTAATCATCAATCAGTAACTCTTTTAAATCAACAAACATTTAATGTCTCTAGAAAAGCAAAAGATCTCATCGAAAAATATCATACCTATAGGAGGTATATTCAATAATGACTTTTTTATATTTAAGTTGTATAGAAATTGCTTTAATTTACCTGTTAAATATTCCTAAAGAACTGTTTAAAAGATATATTGGTGTAGTGATGATGATCAGTTCTTCTTTATTATTACAGGATATTTTGTTTCTAGAGAGTTTATGTTTTTTCTTGTTTTATTCATTAAAAAGAAGGATAACAGAAATTTTATTTTATCTTTCTTTTTTATTGGTTGTTAAAGATATTATTATTATTTTTCCATTTTATACACTTATATCATTCATAATTTATATGACAGTTATGGTTTTACTTGTTTATATAAAACAACGTTATCCAATAGATAATCAAAATATTTATTGGAGTTTATTAATGATGATTTCTTTAAGTACACTTTGTATTTACCAATTTCAAAATCAAACCTATTCAAAAAAATCTGTGCTTTTTTTTCTGGATCATTTATACTTTCCTCAAATATATTTCTCAGGAATCTATATATATATTCCGATGAATATCCATGCCATAGCAAAAAAGCAAGCCAAGCACGAAGTCCTTTTTCAATTTCTGTTTTACGGTTTGATTCCGACAAATTTTCTTTCAAGTATTTACAACATATTTCATAGTACTTTTTCTTTGGTATCTTATTGAATATATAATGTACCGCTGTTCTTTGATCTTTATCTAAAAATTTTGCCATCTCTTCAATAACTTCATATTTATACAACTCTCGAACAATAACGTCTGTCATTAAACTCGACTTAATCTCTTTTGCAATTATATCTAATTGATATTGCTTAATACTCCCTTTCACCACATCTTTTTCAGTATCAACATATTCTTCTAATAATGTTTGTGTATTATGAACAGGCGCTTTAACAATATCATCTGAATAATGAAACAACATTTCTTGTAGTCTTTGAACAAAAAATAAATATCCATCCTTAGTAGATGTCCAATCTTGTGTAATATATTTCATTTTTCATCCCCCTCGCATTTTTGTAAATCAATCATTTTTTTATCAAGTACCACTTTGCATACCTATTAGTTCCTGTTGTAACAACAATTCCATCCTTTTTCATTGCCTGTAACAAATTAGAAACCTTCTTCGATTTCTGTTCATCGCTAAGTACTTCTGGCAATGCTTTTTCCAGTACTTCCATTAAATCTCTTTTGCTGGCTTCTCCCATTGACTGAAGTGCTTTTATAATTAACTGCTTGCAAATATCATCATCTAACCCTTTATTTCGAACATAAGCAGCTTTCTGTCCGACAATATCTGCCACCTTGAAAGATACAAAAACATTAGGATAACGTCCTTCCACAAGACCTTTTTTCTTCAAATCCTTAAAGCTTTCTTTAGAAACTACTTCCTGTTTCTGAACTTTATCCAACAAAAATACAGTTCTCATATCTAAATCTTCATTGGAATATAAAAGCTGAGTATAATTCTTATCCAATATCTTTCCGTACACAGTCACTGTAACTCTATTAATTGTGTTCAAATCATATGTCGGCAATGGGAAGCATTTATCACGCTGTATCTGATACATCATTGGTATTCCCATTGAATTTGTATCAATCATATACAGATTTACCATTGCGTTACACAAAAACACATTTCGATAATACGGTGGTTTATATCCCGGTTCCAGTGCTTGTTCAATAGTTTCTGGTATAAAAGCCCCCTCATTGATAAATACCAGTCTGTCCTCAAATTCCTCTACGTTGATTTTTCCACGCAAGCGATAGTCCTGATGAGCAATACAGTTATTAATAATCTCTTTGATCAGCTCTGGTTCATATTGATCTACTTCATCCGGAAACAAAGTCTGCTGTCCGGCAATATAACGATACTTTACATTTCTGATCCTGGAATATACCTTATCCACTGCCATTAACATCGGTATATCAAAATGTTCATAAGCTTTTACCGAATTATCTGCATTATAAAGTGTCCAGGTAATTCTAGGAATAAAGCCATCAAAGAAATATTTAGCCTCACTTTTTCCTAATAACAATAATGCCGTTCTGGTGATTTTTCCTTTTATTGTAATACCAGCTTTATTTAAAACCTCAATATCAGACAGTTTCTTTAAAACTTCCTGTGCTTTTTTTCGATCACTCTGACGTTTTGAGAAAAGTTCTCTTGCTCTTTTAATCGCTTCTTCATCCAAGTCTTCTATCGTTGCATCTTCTACAATTTCTTTTGACCAATCCATTCCTATTTGACTTCTAAGTAGATCTACTTTATTCATCGGAAGCGGTGATATAGATTCATGCTCTCTGGCATACGCTGCCCCTTGCCATGTTGTCGGAATCCCCCTAATAGCTGGAGGAATTTGAAATGCTATCACTCGACATTTTTCCATTGTCAGTTCGTATATCTCCAGAAATGTCAATCGTTCATTGGTTCCATTTACGATTTCCTTTTTCAAACTTTGCAGACTTCCCTGTTTCCGAAATTCCGTTCCTACATATCGTTTATCATCCGAAATTCCGAAAATCAGCCACGCCTCCTGTAATCCCCGAAGATTTGCTTCATTGCTAAGTGCAGAAAAATATTTACCAATGTCATTAAACGAATAATTTGTGCGTGCTTCTTTAAATTCTACAACTTCATTTTCAAAAGATTCTATCATGCGAACAATCTTTTCTTTTAATTGGCTATCCGTATATATCATATTCTTCCGCCTTTCAAAATTTTCTATGACTAAATTCTATGACTAATCTATGACTTTCTAGAACTAATTTTAACTGATTTTCAGACAGAACACAAGCAATAGCAAAAAAATAAAAGGCATCCCACGCGCTACGCAGGACACCCTCCATCATGTTTTGGTTCATTGGGAAGCTCATCCGCTGCTTCTTGTATTGCCTGTTCCACCTTACTTGCATTTGCTTCAATCAATATCTTTAACAGATAGTCGGCGGTTACTTCCGCTGTGTTTGGATTATGGAATCGATAATTAAGTTTTCTCTTTTTCATAGCGGAATTTCCACCTCCTCCCGTATATCCTTGTCCATAACTATGAAAATATTTTTTCAAATAGTCCTACCAAATGTCATTCCTGTTCAACTTAAATAGATGCCGGTCAAAGGGGCATCCCTGTTGTAAACCACCGCTGTAAACAAACTCCAAAAAATCTAATTCTTTTTGTTTTTTCAGTTTTCTTTCCTCAATACCAAATTACTCTTATATATCTGTTTACTGTTTACAAATTCTACGACTCAAAGCAATAACCATAGATAAAAGCGTAAACTACACGCCAACTACCGTAAACCTGACTGGCTTTTTACCGGAAGGGTAACTCCATCTGCCGGGCTTTCTCCTCAGTAACCGGGTACCAGTCATTTTCATTTTTTAAGTCTTTTGCATCTCGTTTACAGTTTTCGTTTACACATACCCACGAACGCTGTGTACCGTAATCCTTGAATCTTGTCATCGTACCCTGTTTCCAACCCACAATGCTTGTATTCATAATTTCACAGATGCGGTCTGTCTCCGCCTTCTTCGGCTTTATATAAGGATTGTCCAGTGCCTCCTTAAACAGCATCAATGAACAGACTTTCCTATCCTCATGTTCATCCAGCCATGCCTGTATCATTCCGGCTTCCGTATCATCCGCCATGAACTCCTGCCGCAATTTATCAAGCTGTGCTTCTGTTTCCTTTGAAAACGCCAATTTAAAATTCCCATTACGGTACAACATCATTGCTTCCGCCCACACCTGATCAATATACTGTCTGGATTCCTTCTCATTTTCGAGGATATGAACCTCCATCTCTGCCCGGTTCGTCTGAACTGGAACGAATCTTCGATTTCCGGTACGGTCAAACGGCAGGAATCGCTTAATATTGGATGTTCCTCCAAATACACATTGTCTCGGACGATCAAGAGCATATACTGCATAAGAATCCCGATAAGTCTCTTTCTGCCTGCTCAGAAAGCTCTTTGTTTCCTCAATACTCTTAGAGCGTGCCGTTGCGACCATTTCAGACATTTCAATCATCCAATGACCACGAAGCTGACAATAAACTTTTTCCGAATCCAATTTGCCGATGTCATCGGTGAACCAGTCATCCTTTACTGCCATGAATCGAAAAAATGTAGATTTTCCTACGCCCTGACCACCGACCAGACAGAGCATATATTCAAACTTAATTCCAGGGCGGAACGCACGGGCAATAGCTCCCAGCAAAAACATTTTCATACTTTCATACGTCAACTCATCCACAGGTGCGCCCAAGAAATGATGCAGCACATAGCGGATACGCTCCTGTCCATCCCATTGCAGACTATTCAGATAATTCCGGACAGGATGATATTTGTTCCGATCTGCCTGATGGACAATACTTTTCTGCACAACCTTATCCATCGTCAAACCATACGTTTCTTCCAGATAAAGCATAATATAGTTCAAATCCATATCTGTGAATGCCGGGCTTATCCGTTCCCACCACACAGGTTTTACAAGGTCTGTCTGCTCAGTCAAAATATTATACCGGAATACACCTTTTAGCAGAGAATCATGTTCTAAAATTAGCTTACAGTTATGCCGATTGTTTTTCACAGCACCCTTCTGTGTCATTTCCAGTTGTTCTCTGATTTCCTCTACTGTCAACTCCGTTTCCATTATATCCATTACTTCGCACAATTCCTGTCGTGTCTGTGGTGATAAAGTCTGAAATTCTCTGTTCAATCGCTGTCACCTCCTTCCCATGAGCTACCACTACGGCAACTCGTTCTTCTAATGTGCCTGATAATAATGTATCCAACAGGTACTCTGTTTCTGATATTTTTTCCAATGCCTCCATAAACAGCGGATGCCAGACATCTTCCACCTGTTTCGGAGCACACTCTTCTTTCCACTGTTTCAACAAATGCAGGTAATCTGCCAGTGCACGGAAATATCTATTTTCTGCCTGCAGATACCTCTGTTCCTGTGTTAGCTGTCGTTTGATTTGTTTTCTCTGTGGCGGGCTGTGCCCCATGTTCTCATAATGTATAGAAAAATCTCTTGCCAATTTCTCTGCCGCCTCTTTTGGTTTTAAATTGTACAAGTGTGCCGTAAAATCAATCACATCCCCATCTGCCTGACATCCGAAACAATGAAAACGCCTGTCCACTTTCATGCTTGGATTCTTGTCACGGTGAAATGGACAGACCGCCATTCCATTCTTGTTTACCCGTATTCCATAGCTTTCTGCAGCCTGCCGGGTAGTCACAGACTGTTTAACTGCTTCAAATATATTCATCCTTTTCCTCTTTTCTTTACATCACAACTCCATATCGTTCCTTCCCAATTTAGTTCTTCCTTCGTGTTCCCATCGCTCTCGGTTCTCCTGTTCCGCAGTAATTTTTGCTTTTGCCAGCCTATCCAGAATGGAACTTCTGGCTTTTTTCTTAATCTGTTCGGTATTCACCTTTTTGACTTCCGGTTTTATCAGCGTGGTCTGGATTGTTTTAACTGCTGTCTGCATAGCTTTTGTAATTTTGGTAATTACTCCGTCCAATCGACTTACAGCATAAGTTCTTTCTTTTTGGGAAGCCTTGCGCTCAGGGGAAAGCACCCACGCCTTTGACTGTTCTACCAGACGAATGTCTTCTTTATGGGTTTCCACTCTGACCTCATCCGTCACAACCTCCACAGCTTTGTCGTAAGCAATATCTGAAACTTCATCGATCAAAGCTTCTACTTCTTCAATTTTCAGAGTAAGTGTATCCAGTATTTCTGTCTGGTTTTTCATCTGTTCCTTTTGCTTAAACAGGATATAATCCTGCTTTTCAAGATAATCTCGCCCTCCATAAGACGGTTCTTCTTCCAGATGCAACCCGTATTTTCGAGTTATATCAAAAAGCATTGTCCGGCAAATAGCATCAAAAGTCTGCTTTCGATTATTATTGCGGCCTTTGGGTTTATCCGGTTTTGGAAGTGGAATCCCTAATTCTTCCAGTGCTTTTTCCTGCTGAGGACAGATTTCCCCGTACTTATTCTCACAATCAAATACATGACGTTCATGGATGTGCGGTGTTCCCTCATCCAAGTGCAGTGCTCAGTCCAGAATATGTACATGAGAACCGAACCGATTTGTAAACTGCTTTGTAAAGTCCTGTACGACCGCAAGCAATATTTCATAGGAAACAGATTCTTCTACTGTTCCTATTTGAAAAATAGTTTCCTCTGGACAGGTTTTATTGTTCTTTAGTAAATCTTCCACAGATCGGTTACGCTCTGTATGACGGGTTCTTGCATTTCTTTCATTCTGCGCTTCTATATATTTTCCATAATGTTCCTGATAAAAAGTACATTCAATCTTCTCAAAACTGATATCCTGAGAATCTTCTTCCCTGTTCTGCATTGTGGTATAGCCACGGTAACAGTCCCAGTAAATATTTTCTCTGACTCTTCCAGCATCAATATGTTCACTGTTTTCCAAGTCGAAACGGCGATCATTATGCCTGGGATTATAAGTGCCATTTTTCCCGGAGCGTCCATTGTGTCTTGTTGCTTTCAATAATTTTCTTGCCCTCCTTTTTCACGTTTTTCCAAATTAAATAAGGCAGCGAAGCTGCAAACCTGCGTGAATTTGCGTCAGGTAATACCCAGTACGAGTAGACGCACGCATCAACTCACTGGGCAATGGCTGCCGCCCTTAACCTGCACAAAAGACTTCGCTCTCCGCTCTGCTCCAGATTTAGTTACTATTCTCCGGCACCCTTCCATTCCCCTTTGCCATCCATTCGAAAAAAGCAATTTTACTAACCTTAATTAATCTGCCGCTTCGAAATGCCGGAAAACCGGGTGTATGAACCAGTTCATAAGCCGTTACTCTGGAAATCCCCATAATCCGCTGAATATCAGCCACATCCAGTACAAGAGGCAGTTCATCATAATTGTTTAATCTCTTATTTTCACTCATGTTGTTCCTCCATTTTTGATCTCATTTTTTTAGCTTCTCATTGCCGTTTTATCTTTCCTGTTTCCTGAGTCATACTGCTGTCAAGGCATACAACACGTCATCCATTCGGATGCGCTCACTTCTTTTATCGAAGGTCATGGCGGTTTATCTCAGGTTAGACGGTCATAAAGTTGTCAAAGTACACTGCATAGTACGAAATTACCATGCAATCGTATCTTATCAATCTTATCTTGACTTTTCAATACTTTCGCGATACCATAAATGTAACTAATATTATATTTTTTAAAATTACCATATAAAACAGGAGCAAATAGAAATGGCTTATCAATTTATAAGGCAAGAACCTTGCTACGACCACATCCTCTTCGTTCTGGCATTGGATAGAGACAAAATGAAGGAGCGAATTTTAATCGGAACGGAACAGCAAATCCGTTTTCGACTGGACGGAAATAAAGATAACGATGTCATATATGATATAACACGTCCTCTAGGACGTTTTCTGATAGATTTTGAATATGATAAAGAAAAGAACTGGAATATATATGGACTTGCTCCCCTACGTGATGCATTGCACACTAACCGTTGGAAACAGCCTGCACTGGAACAGACTGCTGGTGATTTTCTGGCAAAAAAATATCTCACCGGTGATCCGGTGAGAATGTATGCTACATTCCGTATTTGGAATGAATATCTTGTTACAAGGGAATATCGTGACCGTAATACTGCCTGTGATCGTTTTATAGAAAAAATCCAAATTTTGACTCAGGCATTCCAAACAGAAAATGTCATGAATTTTAATTCTGATACTGGAAAACCTGAACGTTTTCATACTGGCAGTCTTTATTTCCGCAACACTCCTGCTGAAATCACTCGACTTGAACTTTGGTTTCCGGATAATAGGCGCAGAACAGAATGCGTAGCTGCCTACAGCTCTTTTTATCCGCTTATCACTTATTACTTGAATCGGCTGAATGACTGGGGCCTTTGTTTCCGTCAGTGCAAAGTCTGTGGAAAATATTTTCTGGCAAAAAGCCAGCGTTATGAACTGTGCAGTGATAAGTGCCGTAAAGCACAGGCACTTCAAAATAAAAGGGAATTTGATGAACGAGCCAGAGAAAATAACTATGATTTGCTTTATAAAAATGAATGCCAGAATTGGCGTAATAAAATCAATAAATCCAAAAAAACTGCTGATTTTCCGATTGAACGCCTGGAAGAAATGAAAAATGCGTTTGACCTTTTTAAGAAAGAAGCTCTGCGGCGTAAGAAAGCTGTAAAGGCAGGAGCAACCAGTCCGACAGAATTCACAGACTGGTTGTATCAGCAGAGCAATATTATCTTAAAACTCAGCGAAATCTGAATCCATCCCTGTAAAGGAAAGGCAGCGAATTTACTCGCTGCCTGCCCTCTCATTAAACTTGTATCCTACACCCCAGACGGTTTGAATATATACCGGGTTGCCCGGATCATCTTCTATCTTCTCACGAATATGGCTGATATGACTCATGACAATATTGTAATCGCCAGAATAGGCTTCTTTCCAGACTACATCATAAATCTGCTCCTTACTAAATACCCTTCCTGGATTTTGTGCTAATAACTGCAGGATTTCAAACTCGGTGTAAGTTAATTCTATTTTTCTATTATCACGAACAACTTCCCTCCGTTTCAAATCAATCGCTATACCCTTATGCCTTATTTTCGATTGAAGTTGTATTTCCTGAAAAAGGAATTTTTCTCTGCCGGAATCTAACACGGAAATAACAGAATTTACCAACTCTTCCTCATCTCCCTCGAATGATACCAGCAATATTTTTCCCACTTAATCATCCTCGTTTCATTTAGCACTAACTTAATGCTTCGCCTCTGAATTATATTCCGCAAATGTTTCCGTTTCCGGATTAAATTCAGTAAATAATTCCTGCATTCTATTTTTGCTTACTTTTTGAAAGCTGCTAATCTTTCCACTTTTGTCTCTCGTTACTTCAATGTACATAGTGCCGTTGCTGTTAGAAAAGATTCCCCTTCCCTCATCATATAAATCTGCTATAATCTTACCATTATAAACCCAGTTTCCTTGAGCATCACAGGATACTCCATAATCAGCATACTCCTGTGGAACAGCAATATTAAGACCTTTTCCCTCTTCACTGCTATATTCGCCCATGTCATCAGCCGCTATGTTCTCACTTCCTCCTTCTTCAAAAACAGATCCTTTCATTTCATCTGCAGTTACAGCTTCTCCGCCGGAACTTTCAACCAATGCCGCCGGTTCTGACCAAAAATCATCTGATAACGGTTCTGCCTTTACGTCTGTGATGGTGCCATAGTTTTCCCTTTGCACTTCAACTCGAAGCGTACCTCCACGTTTGGAACTTATTGTATAAGTACCCGGCTTAAACTCATCCCGGAAATATCCAATGGTCTTTCCATCATACATCAGAAATCCTGTTTCTTTCTGGTAAGTTATTCCCGCTTTTGCATATTCAGAAAGCTGTTCTTCGCTGAATACATTTTCATTACTGTCTTTATTTTCGGTGACCGTTTCTGCTTCCTGCTTCGCATATTCTATATTTTCCGGAGAATATGCCATTGTAATTCCCACTGCATCATCAGATGATTTCGACAACTTCATCCCATCTTTTATTTTTTGAAGATTATCCTCATAAAGTGCAATCGTCTCATCTACCTTTTCCTGTGTCCATACAAACCATCCGTCGCCGCCTGTATAAGCTTTTTCACCAATCATAGACTGCAGAACTTCTTTTTCCTCGTCCAGCCATTTCGCATACTCTTCTGCTGTCCACCATTCCACATCCGAACTTGAAAGTGATTCATCTTCCCGGATATTCACTTCGTTTAAAGCAACTGTTGTTTCACCGTTTTCTTGCGCTGTCTCTGTCTTTTTCTCCAAGGATGATGCGGAAGTTGCAAATCCACCTGTCACGCAAATTACCAATACTGCACTTATCATTACTGCAAACTTAGATGTCTTCTTTATCTTCATAATTGCTCTTATCCTCTCTTCAATCGCATTTTTACTGAAACTGTTACATAATGGTGTCAGTCCGCTCTTTTTTTCTTCCATAGATATTAAAGCAGTTGCATATACCGACTTTATATCCATTCCAAATCTACGGACTACGGTTTCGTCACAGGATAATTCCAAATCTCTGTTAAAAAGAATATACATTACCCACACAAGAGGATTAAACCAATGAATGCATACTGCAGCAATCATTATCAGCTTTGTAAGCATATCAAGCCGTCTGATATGCACATATTCATGTTCCAACACATAACGAAGCTGATAAATATTTTTCCATTCTGTATTTTTCGGCATTAAAATAACTGGGCGAATCACACCATAAGAAAGTGGTGCAGCTATGGTTTCTGTCTGCCGGATGGATAGACTCCTTTTTAGTGGATGTTTTTCCTTCCATGCTTCCAAAATATCATTTTCAACAGGCAGCGAAAATCGAAATTCCCGATAACATTTTATATAGGAAACCGCAAAAAATCCAAAACAAAGTAACAGACCTGCCAGCCATATTACACTCAAAATCGAAATGGATTCTGTTCTCTGTACCATAGCCTCTGATAATCCATTTGCTATCTCAGGCATATTCCCATGAATGGGTAAAAATGTTGTCGTTTGCGCCGTTCTCACTGGGTTTATATCAGAATAAATACTCTGCAACAGAGAATAAATACTTGTGACTGATTTTATGGAAAATGGAACTAATAACCGTATTAATGCAATCCACCATAAAATCAAAAATGTTTTCTTCGGTAATCTGTTGATAAGCACAGCCCTTAATACCACAATAAGTAAAATAATAACCGTTCCCAGAAAACTCATTTGCAGCAGGCTCATATACATCACCTCATTCCAATTCACTGACGATCTGCTTCAGGTTCTTAATCTGCTCCATAGAAAGTTTTTTTCTGCCAAGAAGTGCCGCAAACAACTTGTCAACAGATCCATCATATATCTTATCAATAAGTTCATCTGTTTCCAGATCCTGTACCTGTTCTTTTGCTATAAGCGCATGGCACATAAATCCCGGTTCCGTTCGTTCAATCGCGCCTTTATTGATACACCGCTTAATCAATGTATACGTTGTGTTTTTATTCCAGCCGACTTCTCTGTTTAAAGTATCTGCAACATATTTCGCTGGCACGTCACCATCCTTCCACAGAACATCCATTACCTTTAATTCCGAATCAAAAAGTTTAATATTTTCCTCTTTCACTTGTTTCGCCTCCTTATAAGACTGTAGTAGTCTGTTCTTGTTTTTAGACTACCACAGTCTTATAGTATTGTCAATAATTTCTGTCGCTAGGAAAAGAAAAACAGCCAGCCTTTCGGCTGACTGCTCCATACTAAATATAAACCATTTCGTTCAGTACAATTTCTTCTGCTCTGTTTCTAATATTATTACACCGTTGTACCCAAAGCATAGCATCTTTCCGCTTCAATTCCTCCGTCACTCCCTCAGCCGCTTTCATCTGATCAACAATACACGTAAACCGTTCCTCCGCTTGTTCGTCCAAATCCTCCAGATAGCTCCAAAGTTTTCCGGTCAGCAGTAAACTGGAATATCTACCGTAGCACTGCTTTTTCAGATACTCCCTGTGCATTCGTCCCCACTTACCGATAGATCGCTTTTCCTCCGGCAGCTTCAAGTCTGGGATATAATAATCCCCGACAAGTACATAATCAATGCCATTCTCCGTAATTCTTGTTTTCAAATCCTTCATGGTTCGTTCCTCCTTGGTTTTTCTTATTCTATTACCCAAACGAACCGTTCTATATTGTTACTTCCATATGTACTGTACTCTTACTAATTCCAAATTTCTTCGCCGCCTGACGCACCGTTGCCTTTGTATCAATAATATAATTTGCAATTTCCACTGCCCGCTCCTCGATATAATCTTTCACGGATAAGCCTCCGAAGACGCTGTTTTTACAGTGTATGCACAGAAATTCCCGAATATGTAGCAATCATTTTTATAGTTGTGCCTTATAAAAGAACGGCCGTCCATACCGGACGACCGTTTCGCTCATTGCAATCTTATTTAAATTTAATCTCTTTCCCTTCAAGTCTCCACTGTCTGAATTCTGCGGAAGCAGATAACAGAAGATCTGAAGAAGAGTTCAGAGCTGTTTCTACAGAATCCTGAACTACGCCAATGATAAATCCTACTGCAACAACCTGCATGGAAATGTCATCTGAGATTCCGAACAGGGAGCATGCCATCGGGATCAGAAGAAGTGATCCGCCGGCTACACCGGAAGCGCCACATGCTGACAGAGCTGCAAGAAGACTCAGGATAATTGCTGTCGGAATATCTACATGAATACCAAGAGTAAATGCAGTTGCCATTGTCATAACCGTAATAGTGATAGCCGCACCATCCATATTAATAGTTGCACCAAGCGGAATGGTTACAGAATAAGTATCTCTGTCCAGTCCCATCTCTTCACAGACTTTCATGTTTACCGGAATATTAGCTGCGGAACTTCTTGTAAAGAAAGCTGTCAGCGCACTTCTCTTCAGGCAGTGGAAAATCAGCGGATATGGATTCTGGCGGATGCACCAGTAAACCAGAAGCGGATTGGTCACAAAATAGATAAACAGCATACATCCTACAAGAAGAAGCAACAGTTTTCCATAAGTCGTAAAGATATCCAGACCGTTTGTAGATACTGTGTTAAATACCAGACCAAAAATTCCAAAAGGTGCAAGATTAATGATCCAGGTTACTACCATGGAAATACCATCTGCAACATCAGCCAGAACCTTCTTTGTCATCTTATCAGCTACACGAAAAGCAAGCCCAAGAAGAACAGCCCACATCAGGATCCCTACATAGTTTGCATTTACCAATGAAGATACCGGGTTGGCAACTACGTTCAGAAGCAGGTTATTTAATACCTCAACGATACCCTGTGGTGCACTTGTATCTGTTGCTGCATTTGCAAGTGTCATCTTTACAGGAAATGCCATACTCGCAAATACTGCAATCACTGCTGCCAGAACTGTACTGAACATATAGAGAATGATAACTGTCTTAATAACTCCTCCGTGAGATTTTCCTGCATTACACAGGGAACTGATAACCAGGAAGAATACCAGCAAAGGTGCGATTGCCTTTAATGCACTTACAAAGACATCACCCAGAATTGCGATTCCTGTTGCCTGCGGTACAGCAATTCCCAGAATCGCACCCAGGATCAGGCCAACCAGGATTCTCTTTACAAGAGCAATCCTGGTCCATTTGTCCCAAACTTTTTTCATTTCTTTAATCCTCTTTCCCTTTAGTTTGTTAAAACACTAATCCGGTACATTATAAAGGAATTTTTAAAAAAGTGCAAGGATTTCTCTACCCGGTCAGCAAAAATTCATATCCTTTTACAAGGATTTCGCAGGTAATACAAACTGTGTTTTCATAAAGCGCTACTATACAACTACTGTTCTTTTCTCCTGCTGATGATCCGTCTCATTATATTGCTCAAAACGGCTCTCAATCTCTACCAGCATATTTGCATATTCTCGTAATTCATCTCTGAGCTGTTCTTTATCTGTTCGTTCTTTTTTATAAGAGATCCTGTGTTCCATGCTTGCCCAGAAATCCATGGACATTGTTCTAAACTGTATCTCCACCGGAAAATATTCCATTCCATCCAGACAGTACACCGGCACACCTACGATCACATGATAGCTTCGGTATCCGTTTGGTTTCGGATTTCCGATATAATCACGTTCCCTGATCACGATCAGATCACTCTGGCTTTTCAGAAGCTCTGTCAGATTATAGATATCATCTACAAAATAGCAGATCACCCTGACACCTGCAATATCCTGAAGATAATCCTTCGCATTCATCACAGTAGGTTCTTTTCCCTTTCGCTGTAATTTCTCTTCAATACTCTGTTTCTTCTTGATCCTGCATTGGATGTTGTGGATCGGTCTTGCAGATGCGTCACCGTATAGGTTGTGATTCAACACATCAAGACGTGTGAGAAGCATCTGTTTAGCATCTTCATATGGTTGTATAAATTCATAGTATTCTTCATCTGTCATAACTTATTTCTCCTGTAAAAACCTCTGCAGTTATTCTTCTGCCTTTCATATTTCTTATTCTGTACTTCTTTGCAGAACTTATCTTTTTTCCACATTTGTACTGCAAAATAACCATTTTTTCCCCATTACGTCTCCATCATACAAAAGAAATGTGTTTAATCAGTGTTCCAATTCTAATCATTTTATAAACAAAATTCTCTATCAATTACATGCTCTCCAATAAACTGATTTCATTTTACCTATTGCCATTTACTCTATGTGCGAATATATATTTTCATTTTGAATATATTTTATACTATATGATTGCAAATATATTCTATTTGCAGTAAAATATATTAAAAAGCAAAAAGGAGTGATATCATGACAACCATTAGTTTACGTATGGATGATCAAATGAAAAAAGAGCTTGATGAAATGTGCGAAGCAATGGGAATGAATATTTCTACTTTCTACATGATCTATACAAAAAAGGCACTAAGAGATCGTAGAATACCATTTGACATTGAAGCTCCGGCAGATCCATTTTATTCTGAACAGAATATGGCACAGCTTCGCAAATCTGCTCAACAAGTAAAGGAAGGTAAAATAATAACAAAAACAATGGAAGATCTGGAGGCAATAGCGTGTGAGTAATATTTCATTTTCAGAAGATGCTTGGAAAGATTATCTTTACTGGCAACTTCAAGACAAGAAAACACTAAAGAAGATCAATGAATTATTGAAAGAAATACAACGGACACCTTTCTCAGGAAAAGGTGAACCAGAAAAACTTCGTGGTGATTTAAATGGAAAATGGAGTAGGCGAATCAACCTCAAAGACCGTTTGGTTTACGAAATATCAGATGAAACAATTATTGTAATCCAATGCAAAGGCCATTACAGCGATAAATAAAAAAGTCCCCCCCGCAGGGGGCTTTTTTATTTACATAATCTTACGGAACAGGTCTTTCAGATCTTCTACGCTTGCATCTTTCGGGTTTCCCGGTGCGCATGCGTCTGCATGTGCGGATTCTGCCAGGAACTGGAGATCTTCTTCTTTGATTGCTTCCAGTTTAGTCGGGATTCCTACATCAACAGAGAGTTTCTTAACAGCTTCGATTGCTGCTTTTCTGTATTCATCCTGAGACATTTCATCTACGCCTTTGACACCCATTGCTCTGGCGATCTCACGATATTTCTCACCTGTGCATTCCTGATTGTATTCCATAACGATCGGAAGCATCATTGCGCAGGCAACACCGTGTGGTGTGTCATAAACAGCACCAAGTGTATGAGCCATGGAATGAGCGATTCCAAGACCTACGTTAGAGAATCCCATACCAGCGATATACTGTCCAAGAGCCATTCCTTCACGACCTTCTTTTGTGTTTTCAACAGCACCGCGGAGAGATTTGGAGATCAGCTCGATTGCTTTTAAATGGAACATATCTGTCATTTCCCACGCAGCTTTTGTTGTATATCCTTCGATTGCATGAGTGAGGGCATCCATACCTGTGGAAGCTGTCAGTCCCTTTGGCATGGAGGACATCATTTCAGGATCAATAACTGCGATGATTGGCATGTCATGTGGGTCAACGCATACAAATTTACGTTTTCTTTCTACATCTGTGATAACATAATTAATAGTTACCTCTGCTGCTGTACCTGCTGTTGTCGGAACTGCAATGATCGGTACACAAGGTTTCCTGGTCGGAGCTGTACCTTCCAGACTTCTTACGTCTTCGAATTCAGGGTTTGCAATAATAATACCGATTGCTTTGGAAGTGTCCATAGAAGAACCACCGCCGATTGCGATCAGATAATCCGCTTCAGAATCCTTAAATGCCTGAACACCGTGCTGTACGTTCTCGATTGTCGGGTTCGGTTTGATGTCTGAATACAGTTCATATGCAAGTCCGTTTTTCTCAAGAATATCTGTAACTTTACTTGTTACATGGAATTTTACAAGATCAGGATCAGAGCATACGAAAGCTTTTTTAAAGCCATGTGCTTTTGCTTCGTTTGCGATTTCCTCGATTGCTCCTGCCCCGTGATAAGAGGTCTGATTTAAGTTAATTCTGTTTGCCATAATGATTTCCATTCCTTTCAGTATTCTGCAGTATTATAGCAATCCTCTTAAATGCATTATTTACGAGGATTGCTATAGGTAAGCTTCCGCATCGCTTATCTTTGTTATTATATTAACAATATGAAGTAAAAAAAGAAAGTTACACTTTGGCTCAAATGTAACTTTCTCACAATATTTGTGCAATAATGCCGAAAAACCAGGTGCAAAATTATGCACTAATATTGTTATATTTATGACAATATTTCCAGCTTTTCAAACAATTCCGAGAGTTTTCCCGGCATCCCGTCAACTAAAATTTTCGCCAGTCCCTCCGGTGCACATTCCAACTCTCCCAGTACCCATTTTACAGTCATATAAATAGAACTCTGGCAGTACATTTCCAGAATACAATGTATAGTCTCATCCGGGATTCTTCCTGTTTTCTCACGGATCAGATTCTCATAGAAGTCCAGAATCAGTTCAAAATCATGCTGGCGCAGACTGTTCTGACTGTCATATTTAAATGCTGCTGCAAAGAAAACATGCTCTTCCTGAATATAGGTAAACTTCTTTACCAGAGCATCATAAACAGTTTTCCCCATTCCCATATGCTCAAAGGATTTCGCCAGAAGCTTATCAAAATACCAGTTGATCAGGTCAAATTTGTCCATAAAATTCCGATAGAAAGTCTGCCTCGTAACACCACAATTCTCTGTAATCTGTTTTACTGTGATGTTATCTACAGACATCGTTTTCATACATTCCTTCATTGACCGCGCAAGACGGTATTTCGTTTTCTCACCCTTACCTGCTTCATTTATCATATCCATACAAATTCCTCTCACAGATAAAACTTCGTGTGTTCATTATATCAATTTCTTCCTTGTATTTCCAGATAGTTTCTTCCTGAAATTCGTATTTTAAGGAGCATATTTTAGTTATTGTTCACACACCACTATTCCGCGAGGTGTTTTGGCATGAATATGCCAAAATCCCG
>OLIX01001815.1_pt1 | contig 17233 bp, 17 predicted proteins | sample 1601331 | NCBI WGS metagenome assembly OLIX01 (sample SAMEA2452120, study PRJEB22498) | human gut metagenome | biome: human feces; feature: human gut; material: feces | place: Australia | collected 2012 | reverse complement strand
TTGGCTTTTTAAATTTGACTATTTCAAATGTTATGCTCATAAATGTTCTCCTTTTCCGTCGCTTTTTTCGTCACTTTTTTAGCGACGAATTATTTTATACATCTTGCTTTTCGTCATTGCAAACTAACTTCTTATGCCCCAACAATTGCTTTAACAATTCTTTGCGCTAATGGTTAGTACTGCGATTAGTATCTATGTACCTAGTAAAATCAATTATCTTCACAGGCTTTCTCTTAGTAATAATTTCTAATCGTTCCATGTCTAATTTAAAGAGTTCACTGGGATATCCATATGCATCGAATCCCTCTGGCTGACAAATATCGCTGTTCAGATATTCACTAAGTTCCCATTGATACTTTGCTTCTTTATCCAACTTCTTATCAAAACACTGTGCATCCATTACCATTCTATTAATGCCGCCAACAGATTTTTTACAATGTGTCTTTGTCACAATAATATTGCGTGACCTCTTAAAATATTGTGCTATCTGTTCTTCAAAATATCCCATTTCCAGCATCACACCATAGATTACTCGACTGATATACGTTGTATAGTACTTCCAATTTCTCGGTTCAATATCTGTCATTGCTTGCATGAACCACTATAATGCAATAAACACACGGAGCTGCAATTGATGTGCAAATACAACATTTGCAGGAACGCCCTCTGCGTTAGAGTGCCTCCTGCGGCATGAGCAGGTCTGCATAAAGTGCCCCTCAGAGAGTGCGTCCAGCCGCACAGGCTGGTCTCCATGAAGCGGTCCGGCTGAAGCCCCGCCGACGGAACGAGCCAGGCAAGCGAAGCGCAGACCGTGCCGTATGAACCTGCCACAGACTCTATTATCGTCAATACTGGAGAGAACTCCATTCTCGTTATCCTTTGCAAGGAATGTAATTCCTCCATTATCTTTGATAATCCGAATGATATCGTCTATTTGTATCGTTTGGCAGAGGAATCTCCTCTGCTGTATGCCAAACTGGCATTGAAGGAAAACGGATTACAGGATTATGTGGATGCAATAAATGAGTTTAATTAAGTCAGTATCATCTAATTTACTACTTCATCTCCCTGGTAAGTAATCTTAACCTCCAGGGAGATGATTTATCTATAAATATATGATTTCAAACTTATTTTCTCTTTCAAAATTGTATATACTCTGTCTTCCTCATCCGTTTCATATATTTCCATTGTAATTGTTTTTTCATTACCAGTGGCTTTAAATTGCTTAAACATCATATTTATAGTTCTATAACCCGTTACATTTTTTACTATTTCTCCTGTATTTTCCACTTTAAAAAAGCGACTCTTTTCATTTATCTGATCTGATAACAAATCTCCAAATATTCCCTTTACAATGTATTGCCCATACAAAGATATAGACTGTTGATAGTACAACATTGCATATGGAATATTGTATTTTGTAACAGCCTTATATGTATATGAATTTGAATTCATAAAGGAATCATATAACCTATTTATAATCTGTGTTGACAAATTGATAGAAACCACTTCTCTTATGTTCTTAAATACATTTCTCTTATTATTTTCTATAAGTTCCTTTAATTCTTCTGAATATTCATCACTATGTTTTATTTCTGTATCACCTAAAGATGTAGGATTATACAAAGAACAATCTTCCTTATCATACGGGTTCCAAAATTCAAAACCCGAAACCTTTCCTCTCGTATGTTTTGCATATGTAGCTATTATTCCTGTTTGGTTTTGTATCATTTCTGCTCCATACAAGTTAATGATATGAATTGGATTGCCACACTCTGGACAGACTGCATAACATTTTAATTTCTTATCAGTTCCATATTGATAATACGGAAATCTTTTTTAGTCAACTCTTCAAAATTATCAATATTCAGCAGAGACGGGGATCCATTCTTCTTTATTGCAAATACATCCATACAATCCAGCTCCTTTCCTCAAAATACTCACAATAATTAAAATCGTATTCAATCAACACATTTCCACTTTTCAGATATAGGTACATACTCCACAACAATAATGTCACTACTATCGGAAATAAGATATTTCCCCTACTCGGGGAATGCTTTCATTGGTTGCATCCCTTTTCAACCCTTTGTTGTTTTCTTACTTTTTACATATTCATTAACACTTGACTCATCAATAATATCTTTCACTTTTTTACAGATAGGTAATTTTAAAAACTCCTCCTTGCTCGCATCTGCCAACCTAAATTTATCATTCCATTTCTTTGAAACTTCTGACAATTCAATAACTTTCTCGATGGAATAATCTTCGAAATATACTATGTTCTCATCAGTATAATATCTTTTTGTATAACGTTTAAACGCATCCGCAATTTTCACAGTACATTTATCTGGTGACTCTATAAAATCATATGAGGAAACTATTTCATACACATAATCTTGCAAATAATTATAATCAGGCGGAAAATCATCTGCTACCACTTCTCCGTCATCATCTCTTATTGTACATGGTCTAGGATTAACGCCATTCTCCTTCAACTTATAATTATAATATGCCATAATACAACTTGTATCTGCACCCTCTTTACTATATCTACATACATCTCTATAAGCACTTAACAATTCTAGCAGCTTATTTCTTTCCTTTTTTCGAAGATATTTAACAGCATAAGAAGAATTGATTTCAAAAAGTGCTTCATAGTCCTTACGTGTATAATATCTTTGATTCAACAATTTAACGATTGGAAATATAACCGTCATCAATACACTTTCGCGATTTGCTTTGTCGTAATATCTTTTTGATATCAACAATGATGCAATCGCAGAAATGAAAATAGCCATTGCATTTTGATATAGCCAATTACCAATTTGTGCCCACATCTCTTTTTCCTTCCTGTATTGCATATTTCTCATTATCTTATGATAATTTCCCCAGTCTCAACTCAGTCTCAAAATCTCATTTCCAAAATGAGACTAACTTGAGACTGATTTTCCCTTACTTTTTGAAAAAATGCCGATTTTATCGTATTTCTGCCGCTTTATTCCGTCTCATCTGGCATCAAATCTCATAAGACTATGTTGAGACTGCATGAGACTAAGTCAATCCTATCAATTCAAAGTCCATGTCGATGTCTTTTTATCATACATTGCACCTGTTACTTTTTTGATTTTAGCATAATCTCTGAATACCGTTGCTCTTGATATATCAAGTTCTGCCATTACCTGTTCAACCGATAAATGCAGGTTTTCACAAATCATATTGTAAATTTTTTGTTCTCTTTCAGATAAAGTTTTCTGTTCTCTTCCCTCGTCGGCAGCCACCTTGTCCCAAGGAATGGTTATTCTAAACACATCATCTTCAACCAATTCCGGCTTACCACCATCAGAATATATTGGTGTATATTTGTATAAATTTCGTACACCGGAACCAATTGTATCTTGTCCTGCCAATATTTGCAAAAAATTGCTGAATCAACGGATTCTTAGGATATGGTGTAAATTCATCACTCATAATATTCCCATGACGTCTTGGAATACACCAGTTTTCCGTTTTTAGCCAATCCTTTTCGATAATTACCTTTGCCGGAAATGCACTGGAATAATCTCTATGAACAAGAATATTTGCGATTACCTCTCTGGAAATAATGCCTCTAATGCTTGTATTCACATTGTCAATCAGACAGAACTTATCAGAAGTATGCTTTGCCGCAAAATCCATTAGAAGCTCATATGCCTCTATCAGATTTGTTGTCACCTGCAATCTATCATCATATCTATCCAAATTTTCGACCCTGTAAATTGCATCTGTAATATATCCTGGACAACAGGAACGTATCACTTCATCCTTACCAAACAAAAGTACTCCGGCAAGATTATATCCCTGGATGCCTGATGAAAAATCTTTTTCCCATAAGCCAGCACTCTTCAATATTTCCTCATCAGACATTTTCAGCCAAGGATGATCCGGATTTTTGCTCTTTGCAAGATTTCTTATTTTATCCATCAAATCCATGCGTAAATCTTCCGTTATAACATATGGGAATATCTTATGCTCCGCATATGTATTACTCTTTCTGTTATACATATTTTGCAACTGAATCGGCAAATCTGTAATATCCATATCGCCATCTTCATTCCTATCATAAATCCTATTCACGCATTTTTCTACTGTAGATGTCGGTGGCACATATACCCACAGAAGCAGCACCCCTTCATATTCCAATTCCTCTAATGAAAGATATAGTGTTGGGGACATCTTATCCGGATTATTGAGTTGATTCACAAAGTTTTTCTTCATATCCTTGACCATATTCCGGTTAATACCTATTGGCGTCCCATCATCTTTCGCACCCATGATGATATAACCACCATATCTGTTAGAAAAAGAACACACCGTTTCATACACATCTTCCTGAACACCATGCTGACAGGTTTTGTATTCTACTGTTATTTTTTCATCTTTTGAAAGCAAGTCTCTCATAAATTCAATTGTCATTCTATCGCCTCAAATTTTGCGTTGCCATTACTAAAAATCCTCTATCGCTATTTCATTTGTAAATTGATATGCTTTTTCAAAAACTTTTTTTATTCCATCTTTTATTTCTTCAAAATCATCAATATACAATACACGTAAATTTTTAATAGCTCTAGTAATCGCTACATATAATATATTTCTACCTTTTTCGTATTTATCAGAAACTTGTTCCTCATTCTCACCATAATTCATAAAATAGAGTTTAAATAAATCTTTGTCTTGTCCAAAATCTTTTCAAAAATCAAATCAATATAGCGGTGGGATTGTATAATTTATATTCTTTACCAAATAATAACTTACTATTTCCTGTTCAAGTTTTACATTATTTTCTTTCATGTATTTTAAAACCTCATTATACAAATCCTCTTCCATTAATGTCCCAATCCTACTCATATCATTATCCGTTAATTCTCTTAGACAATGACTAAAACGGATATCACATAATTGCTCTATACCCATACAATACATTTCAAAACTCTTAGAAGTTTCACGGCATAAATGCTTATGAATTAAGAATCCGCCAATATCAATATCTCCAAAATGATAATATTTGATATTAGGATTGTCTGAAATGACTTTTTTTAAAAACTCTATCTGATCTCTATTAGCAAAACCTCCCAAATACATCATAGCAAACTTCCCATTTCTCAATCTCTGAAAAGATGTCTTGTTTTCAATCGTCATTACACTTTCAGCATTAACACTAATACTTTTTATTCTTCGCAAATCGCTGGATGCTATTGCTATGCCACCTTGAAGTTTTGATATACCCAAAGCATACTGCTCCAATTCAATTATCCAATTACCTTTTATAAAGATTTCCTGTTCTGCCGGTGTAACATAAAAGAAACTTAAAATGTTATCATTCCTTTCACCTTCTTCTTTAGTTCTACCAGTGGCAGTTCTCAAAAATGTACATATCTCTTCATAGTTATTATTTTCAAACCATTTTGAATCACCATACACCAACATAGAAACTTCTCTTACATATAAATTTTCTTTATTCCTTTCCAAAAAACTAAACATTTTCAGATTTGCTTCAATTTTCTCAGGAACAAGTACGCACCTCGGATCTTCAACCTGAGCAAGAATACTTTCACAATAATGTTGCACAATTTTCTCTGTGCAAATATACTTATTTACAATTTCATGTACTTGTTTCGAAATAATACTTTGAGGAATGACACCATATTCTTCTTTTAAATATTCATATACTGCATTTAATTTTCCTTCAGAAAAATATATCTTTTCTATGTCATCACTAAATTTCAAATAATCAGCAGTTACAAAACCCATATCAGTCAATACAGTGACAGCTTCATTAATTCCTTGCTTTTCCAATATGTCTGCATTGTTTCTGTCATAATCTTTATATACTTCTTTTGGTTTTAATATAATCCTTCTATTAGTAGTAATATTCTTTGCATAACGATTATTATATTTTTTCAATAACCCATCAAGTATTATCTGTTTATAATCTTTATTGCTCATGGAACTTAATCTCTCCTATCTGCATATTATCATTACTAATCTTAAGAACAGGAATGATTACGCCACATTCACTACCAATAGATTCCAACTTATTAGGAGGTGCACAGAATATAACCTGGAAATTTTGGTTTTTAAAAAAGTCCAGCATCAATTTTATATTATGATCGCTCATTTTTTCAAAAGGCTCATCTATAAAAATCAATCGCACTGAATTTACTCTGACATTGTACAACATAGACAATGCTGCCGAAAGTATAAGTGTGTATGGTATCTGCGTCCCAGCGCCGGAATTATATCCAACCTGTTTCGATAGCTTACCGTCCTTTACTTCATCATTATTGATAATAATTTCATAACTCATATAATTTCGATAGTCTGCAAATTTCTTTATTTCTGCAATGTCGTTATGATCAATAATTTTATTAATAATATCTCGAATTTCCCTCTCTCTCGTTTCAACCTCATCATTTTCGTAACTCATAAGACTTGTAAATGTCATTTGTCCATCAGACATATTGTTTGTTTCCTGCAAATATTCTGCATATCGTAAGATTTTTGCATAATCTGAATTATCATTCAACATCTTAACATCAAATTGATACTTTGTAGAAAACTGAAGTTTTCGCAATTCCTTATTTATATCCGAAATATCATCTTTTGCATCTTTGGCTGTATTATAAATATTAAGAACAAACTCCCTTTTAAATATTCGTTCATAAGTTATTGTCTGTTCTTTCAGTTTTTGTTGTATACCTTGCAAATCATCAATCCAGATTTTTCCTCTTCTTCTCTGATAGTCAGCTTCATACTCCAATCCAATAGGTAATTTATCTACTTCTTGCTTTCGATTATTATATGCTTGCTCCTTACCAATAATATTTCCCTCTAGTTCACGCACTCTGCGATCTACTCTCTCTTTTGTCGCACGAGCCATAAGGCCACCATTCTGGTTATCCCCGGACAAATATTGGTCATATTCTTCTATCGCCTTTTCTACAGAAGAATTGCCTACAATTCTTTCTTTATTCAATTCTGCCTGTTTTTCTATTTCCTTTTCTTTCAAATCTTTAACTAATTTCTTCTTCTCTGATACAGTTGTCTCTAAAATTATTTTTTGCTTTATGTTTTCTTCAAGATCCTTTTTCTTAATCTCTAATTGATTGCCAAGTACAGAAACCCTCTCATTTAATGCCATAAATTCAGCATTATTCTTCTGAGCTTCTAACAATTCCTTATAATGGCTCTTTTCATTATTCAAATCAACTGATACATCTGCCCACTCCTTATGAGAATTTAAATTGAACTCTTTAAAACACGATATCCCATCCTGCAGATATTTTGATTTATCCTGCACACTTCTTTGTTCTAAAAGTATTTCCTTTTCCTTCTTTTCCAACTCATGCAACCTTTTTTCTGCTGCTCTTCGATTCAGCTCTATTGCCTGACTTCCTAAACAATAACTTCTGATTTTTCTTGTATTAATATAAGTTACAGCCATATTACGGCTTAGCTTTCCTTCCATCGACATAGCATTATCGTAATCGGGAACATTTTCTATGTTTACTGCATGAATTCTTCCTAACCAAAATTTAAAATAATTTGCTGCTGTCTCATTTTGTACAGAAAGATAGTGAAAAACCGAATCTTTTTCACAATCCATCACCTTTGACATTAATCGCTTCGTATTTACCAGTTCAACATATCGATACCTAGACTTGTCCAACACAGCATTCGCAACATCAAAAGCATCTTTCGACACTATAACTGCATAACGATGTACCCCTAAAAAAGCTTCTATTGCATTTCTCCAATTCTCATCCTTCAACTCTATTACATATTCATAAGCCATATGCGCTTCTTCGTTAATACCATGCTTTAATAATTCACGATTAATTTCCTTAATAAGTTCTACCTGCTCTTGAACATTGGAATAGTCCATCCTGTTTTTATTGCAGCTTTCAATAATATTATTTTGTTCTATACATTCGTTCTGTACTATTTCCAACTCTTTTTTCAGCAAAACATTTTTTTCAATTAATGTATCACGACATTCTTGTACCTCTTCTTTTAGTGAATCAATAAATCTCTGTTTTTCAGCCACCTCAAGACTTTTTGATGTCAATCTTCCAAGTACATTATCATTTTGTATCGTTACTCCCATCTCCGATAATTGAACAATCATTTCTTTCATTTTCTGCTGAAAGATTTCCAATCTTTCTTTTTCGTCATTCAATTTCGTCAACTGCTTTTCATATGTATCAATCAATTGTTTAGAAGCTTCTATTGCCTTTGAAACATCTAGATCAAGAAGAGCTCTTCTTGTTTCCGAATATGTTTTGTCAATATCATCAATTTCCTGGTTTTGCTCTTCAATTTTCTTTCCTAAAGTTTCACATGTAATACTACTCCTTTTTATTAATTCCTCTGCTTCCCAGATATCTCTCTGGCACTGAACAAGGTCTTTATACTTAATTTTTATATCATCTATCTTCAGCTGTACAGCTTTCTTATCATGTTCGTCATAATCTGCTAATATAGAATCCAAATCTTGCAATTCTTGATTTATCTGTTCCAAACTGCCATTTATCTGTTCAATATTCTTCTTTGCTTCTTTCAATTTATCAAAATTAATATCATGTTCTTCCAAAACGGATTCCTTTATAAATTCTTGGATTTTTGCAGCAGGATTATATGCCATTATATTTCTAAGTTTTCTTTGATATTTAGGTACTTCCTGATAAGGCAATTTAAGTCCTATCATTTGCATAAATAAAGTAATACCTTCTTTTTTAGTTTTCATCTGTACACCATATTTCTTTTGAAAACCCGATGCATCATAAGGTTTTATAAGTGAGTCTTCCTCATATACAAATGAAATATCTGCAATTCTTTTTCCGTCCAGAGCATACCAATGCGTACCTCTGATATCTGTAACAGCAGTTTCTATTACTACTCCCAACACGAATGGATTCTCATTTATCTGGTCAAAATATTCCAACGCAATGTGTGTATACACTACTGGTATCTTATCTGCAGGTCTTGCATATATTCCTGCACTCGCATCCACCAAACATCTTGTATATGAAACCAAATTTCGTTTTCCTACACCAGTATTATAGCCACTTGTAGCCTTATTAAATTGAGTATCACCTGTATATGCATATTTAATAGCATCTAATATTGTTGATTTTCCACATTCATTTTCACCGGAAATTAATGTGAGATTTTCAGAAACAGGGATTGTCCTATTGGAAAATCCATACCAGTTTACCAAATGTATATTTCGCAAAATCGTTTTATTCATCTGCATCCTCACTTTCCAAGAATTCATCCTGCTCAGCCTCTATGCCTTCTCCATCTAGGGCATATTCCGCCATAACTTGTTTCAATTGTCCAATATCCATACAAAACTGTAATGATGGATACAAGCGTACTTTTCCTTCCTCTGTTGTTATGTCGTCACTATAATCTATCAGACTAAACTTTTTAAATATACGATACGAATCTTTAAAATCTACCGGTTTTATATTAATTTGATAAATTTTGCATTTATCAATAATATCACCAACTGTTATATGTACCGGATCTGCATATCCCATACGTTCCAAAAACAAAAGCCAAAGTACCATTAATAATTTTACCTGCTTCGCATCAAATCGGTATAAATTTATTCTCTTTAATCCAACTGTTTCAACATCTTCATCCGCTTGTTGTAACATGGCTACTTTCATTCTTTCTTCAACAACAACTTTATACCCAATTGCTGCCAAATATGTATTAACATCATATTGATTGGACTCTGATGATATGAAATCATATAATTTTTCATCTTTATCAGCCACAATAAATGTTGTATCAAGCATTTTACGAATACATCTCTTAAATAAATATGCATCCTCTTCATTCATTTTTTTCATAAAAGTGAAATCATTCATAAGCAGACTCCTTCTATTTCTTAATTACTGTTATATCAGTAATATCTGCAATCTCGGTTTTTACAGTTTCTTCCGACAATTGAATATCATATGGGAACTCCGAATTATTAGCATAAAGCATTGCCGCTGCATACATCAATACTTCCTCTTTTGTCTAAATCGTTTTTTCTTTAATATTCATTTCATCTTCACTACCCAATTGTACACCAAGAAAAGTACTTACCCTATCAACAGAATATCTATTCGGAGAACAATTAAACAACTTTTCTGTTTGCATCCTTTTTTCTTCTTCCGATAGCTCTGCTGTCACAAGACCAATATTTTCTCCTTCGTTTTTTACACGCTTATTCTTTTCAAAAGACTTATATCCTACATATTTTTGATTAGTAATACGTATACAATCTGCAACTTTTTCCATTGCAACATTCTGCTCTTCTTCTGTCATCTTTGACACTGTATTTAAAAAATCATTAATTACTGATTCCAGTCTCACCCCATTGCTTGCCATCAACATAATTCTAGTATTTGCAAGATTATAATAATTATTAATGCGGCTATCGATTAACTCCATGTTGCTCTCATACTCAACACTCAAAAAATATTGGAGTTCTGCAAAATATCGTTCAACACGCTCCCTTGCCTCTTCATAATTCAATTGCAGTTTTTCTGAGCATTCTTTTATAATTTTCTCGCAAGTTTCTTCCTGTCTAAGAATCCTCAATTTTGCTTTTATGAATGATAACTGTGCCGGAATTAATCCATTGTTTTTTACAAAAAAGTATTCACTAAAGAATCGATCCAGCATTTCGTCTTTCATTATAAACTGTCCAAAACTATTTATATCTTGAAAAATAATTACTGCTTTCATAATACTGGAAATACTGTCTTTCAAATCTGTCAGTTCATTTTTTAATTCTGTCTCATTATCAATTAGCGGTACAAGAATATTGGTATAAGGTCTCTCTCTTCGCACAGAATCTTCCTCAAACGCAGATTTTATAATTTCATACATAGAGAAAATACGATTTGACATCATGCCTTCCCCACTCTTTTCTGTCATCTTTCTTAGAAAATCCATTAATTTTCTACAGTCAATTGAAATATTAGCAATATACTCACCATTTCTACCTATCTCACGAGGAAGTAACCAGCCGCATTCACGAAACAAGGAAAGAATTCCTGATGATTGCAACTCAGTACCACTCTCCCAAGCCTCTATTTCTTCAACAGCATTAATATCACTGGAAATGTCTTTCTTTACTTCATTTATTCCAGCATTCTTTAAATAAGCCGTAATGCTATCCTTTGCATCTGATTCATACAATACTGGTAATTCTTTTGTTTTATCAATTAGTATCTGTATACAATCATAATATACCCTTCTGTATTTCAATGTTAATGGTTTAAAAAAGGTATCATTTTTTATATAATCAAAAAAATTCACTTGTTCACCTCCAATTCTACTCGAGAATTTTCTATTTTTATCAGTCTCAAACTTAGTCTCAAAATTTCATCCCTAAAATGAGACTATGTGGGACTAGCTTCAGACAAATTTTTTAATTTTTTCAAAATTACTGATTTTACTGCACTTCTTGTCCACTTCCGTAAAGAAGTATTCCAATGTATCCACAAACATATTTACATCAAACAATTCTTTTATCTGTTCCCTGTTCATCCATGCAACCTGTGCCACTTCATCCGTTGTGGCATTGCCTAAATCAACTTCTCCATCATATTCAAACAGCCAAACATCCATAATATCATTATAAATTTTTCCATCAATGATTTTTCGTGTCTTTGTAAAAAGTACTTGTCCATTTTCCGGCATCAAATCAACGCCAACCTCTTCCTTTGCCTCTCGAATTGCTCCTGATAAACTATCCTCTCCTTTTACAACCGAACCGCCTACACATTCCCACATCAAAGGGTATGTTGGTCTGTTTGCAGAACGCTGCGAGATAAGGTACTGTCCCTTAGAATTATGAATCCAGACATGCACCACCAGATGGTATCCGTCTATCGGTAACTGTTCTCCTCTGATATGGTCTTTCCCAAGAAGTTCTCTATTCTCGTTATACAAATCCCATATTTCTGCGTCTGGCACATACTCCACAATATCCCCAAAGTCTGCATGTAAGGTTTTGCAGATTTTGCTAAGAATTGTTAGGCTCACCTCTTCATCACGGCGAAGCTTTGTCATTGTATTAGGAGCAATTTCTGCCTTCTTACGCAAATCCGATTTGCTCATTTCTTTATCCACTAATAATTTCCATAATCGTTTATATGATACAGCCATAATAGTATCTCCCATTTTATTTCCTATTTCGGTTATCCAACAACTTATCCAACATCTCGATAATCTTTTCTTTTTCGCCACTACCATTAGTCTTAAATCTCAGTAATGGAATTTCATACGACTCCATAATATGATTTTTCAATAAATCTCTTGAAGCCTGAACGGTATTCTCTTTATGGTATTCATATCCGTCAACCTCAATCGCCAACACAGGCTTTTTACCAATTCTGTTATAAATCAGAAAATCTAAATGTGTTGCTGGATTCATTGCATACTGACATTCCTGCTCATTTAATAGTTCTGGATTCTTAATCAACATATTCAATGGAAAATGACAAACAACATCCAAGCTTGAATACTTGTTAGCGGAAATAATGTCCTCTATCAATGAATACATCAGATTTTCCGAATCATATTCTGATACTTTTTTGTGCTTCTGCAAGTATACCCTTCTTTCCTCAGTATACTGCTTGTAAAGGTAATCAAAAATTGAATAAATCTTGCTTTCAGTAACCTCAAAATTATTATACTGAATGTAATCAATCAAATCTGTTATATTGTGCTCTTTTGATTGCTCATTTCCAGTTACAACCAACATCAATTTCTTTTTGGCTCTTGATACAGCAACATTGATTAAATATGGATCATCTGCAAAATCAGATATTTCATCATCCACGGTAGATATAATAATATTCTCTTTTTCCTTGCCCTGGAACTTATGCACTGTAGCCGCATCAATATCTGTTATCTCCTTACTTAATGCTTCTACCTGATTTTTGTACGGTGCAATAATTCCGGTTTCTTCCGGATTTGAAACATATTTTGGTATAATCTCATTTTTAATAACATCTATCTGGCGCTGACTATAATGGTTACGCTCATGATTTCCCGCTACCGTTTTTACTACCGATAAAACATCCTCTTCACCCTTATCCGTTGTCATAATAATCAATTCACCACGATAGAATTTCTGGTTACAGAAATTGATTATTTTGGGGTGACACCTATAATGTTCCCGTAACAATGTTTGTGTTACATTTGGCATAACATCCAAAATGGATTGCAGAAAACTGTTTGTATACTGATATCCTTCACTCACATTAAAACTGTCAAATATAGCTTTTGCTTTGGCCTTTATATCATCTGTAACAACATTAGGAAGCTGCTTGGTATCACCCACAATAACAACATTCCTTGCACAGGACAATGCCAACGCACCAGTTGCAATATCTACCTGTGATGCCTCATCCATGATAAGGTAATCATACACCACATCTGAATTCAGGCTGTTTCTTGATGAAAATGTTGTACTTAATATAACCGGATACTCAGCCAGTACATCGTATGGTTCCTTCCACAGATTATCTTCACTAAAAGTTTTCCTACTACTGTTACCTTCATATTTCCTTGCCAGTTTGTCTTTTAGGACAACCATTGACTGATCGCATAAATCCTCAAGCAAATTCTTATTAACACTGTTTAAATACTTTTCAATATCTGCAATTTCCGCAGACAACTCCGCCTGCTTCGCACGATAATACATTGCCTGAAAGGTTGTAATTATCTTTGAAATATCCTGCTTATAAATGCTCCAATCGGTTACTCCATATTTAAATAAGGCTTTTATCTTAAACCAAAATCCTATTGCCGTTTTCTCTTCTGAAATCAACTGGCACTCCTGCCACAATACCATCCATTGCTTTGAAGATAGTTTTTTCTTGAACTTAATACTATCTGTATGAACATCTGATTCTTCAACATATTGATTGAAATATTCCTGTTCAGTAACCAACTGTGAAAGTTCCTGCCTTAAACACGCTAATTTTTCCTGCTTATCAAAAACACTTTTTAACTGACTGGATTGCTCTGCTATTTCCTTCTGCAAAACACTTGGATCTTCTCCCGTTTTCCACGACGAAAAATCAGGATAAGCGGCATCCTGATGCTCAACAAATAATTTCTTATTTTTAGAACTTCCTAATGTCGCAGCAACAAAACCCAAATTGTACTTGGGTGATGATAATTTTTCATATACATTTTCTGTTGCCGAATTATTATTGGATACTATCTGTACCGTTTTCCCTTGCATTAATATATTGGAAATAATATTCAATATCGTTTGTGTCTTTCCCGTTCCTGGAGGTCCCTGTATAACACTAATCTGATTCTCCATGGCATTTTTTACAGCCTTATACTGACTGTTATTGCATCCAAATGGAAAAATCGGAATGTATTCGCGTTCTGTTCTTTTCCCTTGCAATGATGATGGATTCAAATACTTTGCTAAAGCCACATCACTACCCACAAAAGAAATCTTGTCAAACCTCTTAGACAATAGTTTTTCACCAGTCTCTTCATTCCTAAGATTACTCAAACCTGCAATTTGCTTTATATATTCAAATACATTTGATGACTGACTCTGGGCAAGACATGACTCTATAATATGCAAGTCGTTCCGACGATAATCTCTTTCACTACTATTGCCAAAACAAATGTGCCAATAAGACTCACTTCCGCTTCTAAATACATATATTGCATTAACATCAAAGAACTCTCGTCCTTCTCTGCTAATCCGATACATGTTAGGATTCAAAACCTCCGGATCAGTCAACTTTTCCACATTCAAATATGCATACGAGTATGTTTTTCCATTATTGAATTTTACATCCCATTTTTGGGTATTTCTATTGTAACCACATGACATTATTTCGGATGTCTTTATTTCACCCTTGATAATGACCATATAATATCGTGTATTCATCTATTCCTCACTACTTCTTATCCGCACGCTGCTTGCCCTTGAATTCCTTCTCCACATGGCAATGTTCCTGTCTGCCAACCAACTTATCGCCTTCAAAATCCAATTCAATAATATATGGCATCCAATCTATAATTCGCAGAAACTCTTCGCACCCGAAACTATTGTCATAAAAATTCAATATCGTACTAAGGGCAGTACCATGGGTTCCTATAACAATCTCTTTATCTGTATTATCTGATAAAATCTCGTTCAACGCCTCTATATTACGATTTTGAACCATAGCAATGGATTCTCCACCATCTTCATGATAATCATGGTCAGTCCAGCGTTTCTGAAACATTCCGTGCTTGTTTCCATCAGGACCTTTTTCTCACTCCCTCAATCTCTCATGTCTCCTAATTGTTTCCAGACAATTCGCTTCATGAGACATTCCCAAGGTTGTAACTCTGTCATTTTTTTACTCACCATACCAGATCCATTTCATCTTCCATTTTCGCAAATCCGTATCTCTCATACAACGGTCGTCCCATATACGTTGCCTCTAATGCAATCTGTAGCACACCCTGTTCCTTCGCATCCTTTACCAGCAAATCCAATGTGTGAATTGCAATTCCCTGTCTTCTATATTCCGGTGCAGTATACATATTCATAATATACGCCTTTTTGCCAGTCGGATTATGATATGTCGGCATCACCTGATAAAAACTGACACCACCTGCACCGACAAATGCCCCGTTATCATACACCAAATATGCAATATGCTCTCCTGTTTCCAACGCACGCCTATAATATGCATATGATTCTTTCTCCACAACGGACATATCCTCATCATCTAGCAACTTATTTGCTGCACGAAGCACAATTATTCTTGTTCTTACCAATTCATCGATATCTGCCATTGTTGCTCTTTTATATTCAAATTTTTGTATCATTCTGCACCTCTGTCACTACATCAAAACTCCGGCAATTCCAAAAATATAACCTCACAGGACTTGAATCTGTACCTTCTACATAGTCACGTCTTAATCCACATTGTGCAAATCCAACCGCACATCCATCTACCATGGCAAGAAAAATTGTACCATTCTCTTTACTAATATATTCGTAAAATTCCTGTGTCACTTCTTCAACAGTATTTGATTCCCACATCTGAATTGCCAATTCCGCTACTATTTGTGTATCCTCAAAAGTCGCTACTCTAATACTCATTTTCACTGTCGCTCCTGCAATCCTACCAAAACACCTGCCACCATCATTAATCAGTTCATTTAATCTATATTGCTACAAAATTCCACAAGCTCTTCTTTTTTACATTCCAAATCTTCTTTATATTCCACCGAACACAATCCCATCCTGTCACAACACTCTATTTCCATATGTCCATAAAAATGTTCAATACTTTCAATAATTCTCTCACATTCCTTCATGCTCGGACCCGTTCTTAACGCTATGACATATCCTTTCTTACCACTGCTTATTTTTGCATGTGGTTCATGCGTATTGCACCAAGGAGTACATCTATCAATAAAAGCTTTAAATTATCCCGGTATATCTGCCCAATACGATGGAGACACAGAAATAATAACATCAGCCCATTCATATTGTTCTATTATTCTATCAACATCATCTTTTTGAACGCATTTTGCTGTAGTATGACATTTTCTACATCCTTTGCAAAATTTTATATCATAATCATCAATACATATGTTTTTAACATCATGTTTCTTTTACAGACAAGCAGTAACTATATTAACAATTTCTGCTGTTGCTCCATTTCTTACAGGACTACAATTCATTACCAATACTTTCATTTTGACCTCCGTTTTCATGTACCACATTTTATATGATATCACAGGATCACCACATCATCAATAACAATCGCAACTTCTTGCGATTGTTTCCTGATTTGTGACATATAATTCAGGTACATAAAGTGAAATGTAGCGTGAGAGTCCCGTTTGTAACTCTAGAATCCCGCTTTGTAAATGAAAATCTCGTTTTGTAAGCGAATTTCCCGCTTTGTAAACGAAATTCCCGTTTTGTAAGCGAATTTCCCAGATTTTCATTTGTACATTGACATGTTATAATACGTTCAGCAATAAATTTGCATACGACAATAAGAGATCAATTCCCGCTCGAAATTTTTGTATTCGGAGAATCCATCCCTGTTTGGAAGTTATTCTGCTGTCTTTGTTCTGGCTGCACTTTGCAAATTTATCTGTTACTTTTTGAGAAGTTTAGGCTTTAAGATGATGT